>ERZ827450.57-NODE-57-length-134222-cov-9.615874_pt1 | contig 134222 bp, 163 predicted proteins | sample MGYA00519773_ERZ827450 | MGnify/ENA primary metagenome ERZ827450 (study PRJEB31778, sample SAMEA3449306) | human gut metagenome | biome: human gut; feature: human-associated habitat; material: faeces | place: United Kingdom | collected 2010/2012 ...
TGGACAAACCATTGTACAAATTCCACAACCATTACAATCTTTTTTATTTCCATATAATAAATATTTATTCTCTATTTTCATTCTTATTCCTTCCTCACTATATCCAAGCAAAACTACTTATTTATTAACCTACTAATTTCTTCTCCTGCCCTTATTGCTCTTTTTATATATTCTGGCATAACATCAGTCAAATGTTTTTTTATCTCTTCTTTGTTATTATTCAACCACTTAAATGCATTAATTAAATCTTCTTTATTTTCCAATGTTTGCACAGGTATTACATAATTTTCATAAGTTCCAAATAAATCTTTTGCAATTCCCTTTGCTTTTACAGAATATCCTACTACTAATGTTGGCACACATGTTGAATATGCAGCAATTGTTGCATGAGTTCTTGCACCAATAAACATATTACATTTTGAAATATATCCTTTTAAAGTTGTAGAATCACAATCTTCTATTAATACAATTCTACCAGTATCTTTAAACTTGTCATATAACTTTTTAATTGGTTTTCTGTCATCTGTATGGCTCCATACCACATGAGGTATTAAGGCTATTTGATAATCTGTATTGTCTAAAATATATTGCATTAAAGCCTCATAATTTTGCATTGTACTTCCTTCTATCTTTTCGTAATTTATAATCATAGGACTAACATTAATACCTATTGTCTTTCCTTCTATAAAATTTTCTGGTAGTTTTGCATCTTTCTTCTCCAAACAAAATGCTGGGTCTGGATAAAGTACAACATTATCTATAATCCCATGCTTTTTTAAATTTTCATATGTTAATGTCTCTCTTGTTGATATTAATGTATATTTTTTTAAATTTTCTTCCATTATTACTCCATCTATTACTAAATCATATGGTATACCTTCATAATCTGGCATAATATTAAAATCTTCTGGAATTGAATTTCTTTTATTTGGTTTTTGTATAACTGTTACTTCTCCATTCGTTTCCAAAATTGCATATTCTACATCTCCAATATTTACAATATTATTTCCTCTTAGCCTTTCTTGTAATTCATTAATAGTAAAGCGCTCTTTTTTTAATACTTTTTCATCTATTTTTCCTCTATATATTAGTATTGCTGGTTTTCCACAAATTAATTCTCTTAATTTTATACTTTTTAAATTAATAAAAGATATTAATAAATGCATTACTAAAAGTCCAAGTATTGGTATAATTCCTTTAGAAATCGGGATACCAATTTCAGTCATTGGTATTGATGCAAGATCTGCAATCATAATTGCAATTGCAAGTTCAAATGGTTGTAATTGCCCAATTTCCCTCTTTCCCATTAATCTCATTACTATCAAAACAATTATGTATAAAATAATTGCTCTTATAAATGTAATTAACATTTGAATTCTCCTTAATCTTATTTATTTTTATTATTTTGCCAATTATTAATAAAAATATACACATGTTTTTGTATAAAACTTAAAATTTCGTAAATAATAAAATTATAAAACCACATTTTATTTTGATATTTTATCACAAGGAGGTTCTTATTATGTCAGATAATGAAATAAATAGTAGATCACAAAATTCTACTAGTACAGTTTGGCAAATAGTTGGTAGATTAGTTACAGCTGCCATTGTACTTGCAATTACTGCGTTTTTCACTCCTGGATTTAGTATAAGTAACTTTTGGGCACTAGCAGCAGCAGCAATTGTGCTTACTATAATAGATTATTTAATAGTAAAATTTACTGGCCTTCATGCAAGTGCTTTTGGTAAGGGTTTTGTTGGTTTTGTCCTTTCCGCAGTAGTTTTATATGTTACTCAATATTTTGTTGCAGGTTATACTATTTCTTGGATAGCAGCTATTGTAGGTGCAATAGTTTATGGTGTAGTTGATTATTTTCTACCTGGTGAGCAACAAATGTAGTTTATATTAATATTATATTAATATAAATTTCATTTTTATATAATTGAATTTTTTAACAAATATTAATTATATAAAAAAGTAGAAACCTCATATTAGTTTGTATTTTAGAAATCTTATAATACAAACTAATATGAGGTTTTTAATAATAATCTAAATTTTCCATTTTTTAAATTTAATTATATTAATTTCAATATAATTTATTTTTATATAAAACTAACAAGTAACTGCATTAATTTTATTTTTTGAATTAACAAAATCTGTATATAATTTACAAGCAGTTTCTGGACTGTCTTGCCCTTCTGCGTTTTTAATTGGTGCAAATTCTTCTTCTCTTTTTACTCTTAATATACTCATATCTGAATATTCTTCAAAAGCATCAAATATAAATGCTTCAAATTTATATGCATTTGGTTCTTTTACTTCTATAAAATTACCATTATTATCTAAATAATTTGCTTTTTTAAAAGCTACATGATATGGTAATTTTTTATTAGATAATTCCTCTAATGCATCTATTGAATATAAATGACTTAATATATTAACTTCTCCAAAAATAAGTTCTCCATTTTCATCTCTTTTGCAAGCCATTTCTTCTGGTAATTCTGTATATTCTATTACTTTTGGTTTTCCTGCTATTTTACAAAATACTCCTACTTTTTCTTTAGGATTCGTTTTTACAACAGATTTAGAAGATATCTTGTTATTTTCTGATATAGTAAGTCCTGTTAAAACAGGATCTACTATTTTTAATAAGATATTGTCTACTCCTCCAACAAATACCCATTTTATATTATTTTTTTTCATATCTTCTATAATTCCATCTTTTTTCATAGATTGATAAATGCTTCCATTTCCATCTGATGCTTCTTTTATTAAGCAATTTTTATCTATTATTAACTCACCTTTTTGATCTACAAGCGGTAAATTACCTTGTACAAAAAATTTTACTTTTTCTTTTGGATATCCAAAGAAATTTTTTTCTTCTAAAAATTCTACTGTTTGTTTTTTATTTTCACTACTTGTCATTATGTACCAAGGTATAATTACATTATATTTATTATTAGCTTCTTGAAGTGATTCTACAATTATTTGAAATAAATATTTTTCTTCATTATTTACTATTACTTTAAATGTTCCTTTTGGACCTTTATGTCCAAGTCTTGTTCCTTGACCACCAGCCATCGTTACAACTGCATATTCACCGTTTCTTATAACTTCATCACCAATTTTACTATATTCTTCTAATTTTTCACTTGTCAATTTTGACTTATCAACATAATTTATATGTTCTATTTTATTTATATCTATGTTTTTATGTTCGTTAACTTTTTTATATAACTCCATAATTTGTTCAAAATCAATTCTTTGTATTTGCTTAATTAATTCATCTTTATTTTTTAATCTTTCTAATAAGTTAATTAAATTAGTTTGATTATATTTTTCTAACTTTTGTTTTACTTTTTCAAACTCATTATTCATGTTTACCATCCTTTTCTACTGTTATTATATGCAAATTTTATTTAAGCGTTTTCATTTTATCAATTTTTTTTATTATTTGCAACCCTATTATTTAAACTTCTAATATATCTTACATTATCTTTAATTCCTAATCCGCGTTTTGAATTATGTAAATTATTGACCTTTTTTCCTAATTGTGGTATAATAAAATAGTGTTAAAGATAAAGAAATTGTCTTTTTAAGGAGGAATTAAATTATGGTTAATAATAAAACACTTATATTTGGTCATAAAAACCCAGATACAGATTCTATAATGTCATCTATGGTTATGGCTAATTTAGAAAATCAATTAGGAAATGAAGCAATACCAGTTCGTCTTGGAAAAATAAACAAAGAAACTGAATATGTATTTAATTATTTGCAAATAGAAAGACCAGAAGAAATATCTGATATTGAAGATGGTCAAAATGTAATTTTAGTAGATCATAACGAAAGCACTCAAAGTGCTAATAATATTTCTAATGCAAACATTTTAAAAGTAATTGATCACCACACAATGAACTTTGTTGCACCATACCAATTATATTATAGAGCTGAACCTGTTGGTTGTACAGCAACAGTACTTTACAAAATGTATAAAGAATATGATGTTGAAATAACAAAAACAATTGCTACTTTAATGCTTAGTGCTATTATCTCTGATACATTATTATTAAAATCACCAACTTGTACAAAAGAAGATAAAGTAATTGCAGAAAAGTTAGCAAAGATTGCAGAAGTAGATTTAGAAAAATATGGTAAAGATTTATTAAAAGCTGGTACAGATATTAGTGATTTTACTCCTGAAGAAGTTATTAATATAGATAGCAAATTATTTGAAAAAGGTGGTAAAAAATTCAAGATAGCTCAAATTAATACAGCTGATATAGATGATGTATTTAAAAATAAAGCTTATTTTGAAACAGCTATAAATAATGAAATTGCAAACGAAAACTTAGATTTATATGTTTTTGCTGCAACAGATATATTAAATTCTAACTCTAAAATTATAAGTTTAGGAAATGATTCTAATATAGTTGAAAAAGCTTATGGTGTAACTTTAGATGATCATACAGCAATGCTTGAAAATGTTGTTTCTAGAAAGAAACAAATGTTACCAAAAATATTAGAAAATTTAGATTAATAAAAAAAGATAATAGCTATTAAAAATAGCTATTATTTTTTTATTTTATTTTTCTCAAAACGAAATTAATATATAATATTTTTATATACATATTTAGATATCATTGATTTTAATATAGAAAAATAACTCATATTAAATTCTACAATATCACCAATTTTATAATTTTTCTTACTATCTGTTATATCTAAAATTGTATAGTCACTACATCCTCCAAGAACTATTATATCTTTATCTATTGGTTTAATCTCCTTAACATTTATATCTTCATTTCCTATTGCTACTATGGCTCTTGTTCTAATTCCTCTATCTTCAAACTCTGGTTTATTTCCTGCTGCATCTACTAAAGAAATTCCTCTTGGAATAGATTGTTTTTCCTTTATTTCAACTATTTCTGCTTTTAATTTAAACGTATCTATATTAAATCCATCAACTCTTTCAGAAAAAGCTGTATTATATCCACATAATATTGCTTCACCTATTCTTATATTATTAATTTCATCTGGAATTTTATTACCTTTTAGCATATGCATAGCACTAGTATTTGCCCCAGATATAACAGTTAAATCTATATTAAATTTACTTTTTACTTCTAAAGATACATCTTTTAGTTCTTTCATATTGTCATCTGTTGGAATAATTCCACCAAAACAACTTAAATTTGCTCCTATTCCATATATTTTTACATTTTCTAATTTCATGCATTTTTCAACTAACTTGAATAATTCTTCTTTATTACATCCTTCTCTTAAATCTCCAAGTTCATATGTTAATATAATGTTATGAATTTTATTTTGTTTTTTAGCTTCAGAATTTAGCGCTTTTATTGTATCAAATTCACTATTAAAACTGATGTCTACATATTTAATAATAGACTCTATTTCACTAATTCCTGGTTCTCTTATTAACCACTTTTTTACTGGTAACTCTTTATATAATTTTAAATTACTTACATGTGAATCAGCAATATCTTTAATTTCAGTTTTATTTATAACTTCTTTTACTATATCAATATTTCCAGCTAATAATTTTGTTACTAAAGTCAAACTTCTATTTTTTCCACATAAATTTTCTATTAGTTTTGCATTTTTTACAATATTATCTATCTTAATTTCGACTTCTGGATACATTTTATTCGCCCTTTCCATTAATAAAATTCTTTATGCATTCCAATGATTTATATTCTAATTCATAATCTAATTTTTTTTCTTCTAACTCTATACCTTTTGTTTTCATTGCTTGTCTTATTAATTTTTCTGCATACCATGGGTTTTTTACAAGTACTGGTCCTAAAGCATTTGTAAAAATTACATTTTTATATTTACAACCTTCAGTTTCATCATTATTATTACCCATTCCATAAACTACTTTTCCAAGAGCTTTTTCTTTGTTTACTTTTACATCAATTAATTGTATTTGATTTCCTACAATTTCAATGTTTTCATCTTCTTTTAATGTATATAAAACATCATTTCCATATACAGTATCTCTTCCGTATAACTTCCATATCTAAATATCCTAAACCATTAATTTTAGTCTTATCTAGATATTCAACTGTTTTAGCTAAAATTGCTCCTGATGTACCTATTGCTAATATTATTTTATTATCTTCCACATATTTATCTAACTCTTCTTTTTGTTTATTTAATACATCTACAATTTTTGAAATTACTTTTACTTCTCCTGGATTAATTAAAATTATATCTGTCTTATCAAAATCAATTTTTTGACTATATGAATCCACCCTTTTAATATTAACTTCTAAATTTAACATTTCTCCTACTTTTTTCAAAGCCATTACATTTCCTCTATCCCCATGTAAATTTAAAACATCTGGATATAGCCAAGTTATATTTAACTCTTCTTTTTTCATATTTAATTTCCTTTCATTTCTGCACATTTTTGTATTTCTTCAAATTTCTTTAATAACGTTATTAGATATATATTATTAGTATCATATTCATCTAATTTTTTTAATACTTCTTCTACATTTTCTGTTGGCAAAATTTCTATTTTCTCTTTAGGTATACCTGCATAAATCAATCTGTTAGCACTATCATAAGCTACTGCTTCTGAAAAACATATATATTTATCCACATTTGAATTTTCAATTCCCTTAAAATCGCAATCAAAAGTATAAAATGTATTTGAATAATATGGATAAAAATCTTTAACTTCTGATAATCCCATTACAAAGATTTTTTTATTGCTATCACTACTTATATAATTTAATGCTGATTGCAATGTTTCTGGATTTTCTTGTTTCATTCTTACATATTTTATTTCTTTTTGACCATATTTAACAATTTCAAATCTACCTCCTATATTCTTAAAAGATTTAAAGGCTTCTTGTATTTGTTCATTTGTTATACCAAAATTTTCACAAATTGCAATACATAAAGTATAATTATATATAAAGAATGGTTGTGTGTAATTTATACTAAATTTATTTCCAAGACATTCAAATGTTTTATCTTCATAATTCACATTATTGGCTAAAAACTTAATATTCTTTTCGCTTTTATAATCACATTCTGTACATTCAAAGTCACCTATATTGTCTACATTATAGTAGTTAAACTTAATTTTACCATTACATTTAGGACATGGCATTGTAACATCATATAATTCATCTTTTGTATATGATTTAGAATTTTTATCTACACCATAATAAATAACTTTGTCTACAAAATCTTCAAAAGATTTACTTCTTGGCTCTTGATTGTTTACATATATTATAGTATCTTTTTGTATAACATTTTTTATTTTTTTATAAATATAATCTGGTTCTCCATTTCTTTGTACCTGATCTTTTTGAATATTAGTTATACAAATATTTTTTGCTGGTAGCAGCTTATAAATATACTGTAAATATCTTTCGTCTGTTTCAAATACCATATATTCTGTTTTCATTTTTCCTAAAAGACTAGAGTATTTTATCATTGCTGTTGCTATTCCTGTAATTAAATTTGCTCCTTCTAAATTTGTTGCAACAGTTTTTCCTGCACTTCTCATACAATGAACAATCATATTATTCGTAGTAGATTTACCATTTGTACCTGTTACAAAAATAACCTTATTATAATCTACATTTGAAAAATTGCTAATAAAATCTTTAGATATCTTAAAAGCATATACTCCTGGTACATTAGTACCTCTTTCTTTTGATAAAATTTTTGTTAATACAACAATAATTTTTCCTACCCATAACGCTAATAAAAATTTTAATTTTTTCATTCTCCCTTTTTCTCCTTTTAGTATATTTTTAATTTAGTTAATACTCCATAAATTTTATTTCCCATTGGTAATGCACATATTTCTTCTTTATTTAGTACTTTCAAATACGCTACTACAAGTAAATAAGCTATTGCTCCAATTCCAATATTACATATTGTTAATATATAATTATTTATTACAGATTTAAATAAATAATTAATTAAAAATATTATTACTCCCATTGTAATTCCTGCAATCATTGGTTTAATCACAGTATTTTTCACATTAATTTTTATATCTATTGCACTTTTTATTGCTCTATATGTAATTCCAAAAGTAATTAATTGACAAATTAAAGAACTAATTGATGCACCATATATATTTATATTTGGATTTCTAATCAAAACAATATTTAAAATAACTTTTACTATACTTCCAAAAGTTAATGCTATTGCTGGTATATATAATTTATTTAATCCATACAAAGAGCCATTTAGTGTATGATTAATTGCTACAAAAATCATAGTAATTGCTGCAATTTGCAATATTCCTGCCCCATCTGAAGCATTAGGATAAAGCATTCTCAAAATTGGATCTGCCAAAACTATAAAACCTATTGCACACGGTATTACTATTAATAAAGATGCTGATATAGAAAAAGAAATTTTCTTTGATGCGGAACTATAATCTTTTTTCGCTATAGCTGATGATATTGCTGGTACCAAAGCTGAATAAAATGCTAAATTAACAGCTATCGGTAAATTAACAAGTGTATCTACCTTGGATAATATACCAGTTAATCTCATTGCTTGCTGTTCTAGTAGTTCCTTACTTTGAATTATTCCCTGATATGCAATTTGAATACAATTACTTACTGTTACTGTATCTATTAATGTGCTTACAACAGATATAATGGATCCGATTGTAATTGGAATTGATGACATTAAAATTGTCTTTGCAACAGACTTTACAGATCTTGTATCCGGTTTTTGTTCCACATTTTTATATTTTTCTGCATATTTTTTATTGTTTCTTCTATAATACATTAGCAAATATGAAAATGAAATTAATATTGCAAGTGTTGTAGATAAATTTCCTCCAGCTGCCATAACATATGGCTCTTTTCCTATTAATGCATAAACAAAAGTAATTGTTAACGTACAGTTAAATAACTGTTCTAGTGTTTGAGATACACTACTTGGCTTCATTGTACCAAGACCTGCAAAATATCCTCTAAATACTGCAGATGTTGTAACAAAGAATATAGCTGGTGCCAATACTCTTAAGACATATTTAACATCTGGCACATTTAAAATATGACTTGCTATAAAATCTGAAAATACATATAAAAATAAAGAGAAAAATCCTCCCACTATTGCAAATAATCCCATTGCAATTTTAAAAATTCTATGTGCAGATTTATATTCTCCAACAGCAATTTTTTCTGAAACTAATCTAGAAATTGCACTTGGTATTCCTTGAGATGAAATTGTTAATAACACTGCATAAATCTGATATCCTGCTGAATAATAACCATTTCCTAAATCTCCAAATCCTGGTACATTCATTATTACTAATCTATATACCAAGCCTAATATTTTTATTAAGATTTGAGAAAACATTAACATTAAAACATTCCCCATGAATGAATTTTTCTTTTCTTTCAATTTTTCTCCTACTTTCTTTATTGTTCTTACTTGTTTTTGTATTATATATTAAGCTCTTTGTTTTTTCAACATTAATCCATTATTTTTTCATTCAAGTTTTTATATCTAAACTAAGCTTAATTATAATTCACTTCATATTATTTCATTTATTAAATATTTTTTTAATTTTATTAAATATTTTAGAAAAAAAAGACTCCTCATATTTAGTTACTGAAACTTGCTTTAGTTGCATATTTTCAGTTTTATTTTTTTTATCTTTAAACATACTGTTTGAATCATATTTTTGTATTTTTTCTTGTTCTTCTTTTAACTGATTTTGGTTTAATAATTTTTTTAGTGCTATTTTTTGCTTTTCACTAGCAAAATAATCTCTAAATAATGTAATTAAAATCGCATTTGCTTCTTTAGAAATTTCTTGTTCTGCCAAATTTACTTCTGGATTAATTTTATAATTATATTTTTTATCCATATTGCTCCTGTAAAATTCTATTTTTTTAGTTGGAATCTTAGCATACTCTTCTTTTGAAAAGTGACTTAATATTTCTAAAACCTCTGTATATGCTCTAGTATATGCATTAGTCATCTTTAAAAACTCCTTCCAATCCATCTTCTCTTTGCTCTAATTGTTTTGTAAGATAATCTGCTTTATTTACTTGCTCATTTGTAACTCCATTATTAATAGCATTTTCTACAACTGATTGCATTGAGATTACAGTTGTTTTTTTATTCATTTTTTGTTTTAAATTTTCTATTTGCTCTTTATCACTTAAAGCTTCTTTTATTTCTTTTCCATATTGCCATCTTCCACTTGTATCAAGAATCTTTTTCTTTGTTATTTCTGTGCAATACATTTCTATTGCTTTATCTGTTTTTTCTAATTTGCTTTTTTCTGTTTCCAAAGCGCTTTTCAAATTTGTCTGCATATTTATTTGGGTATCTGAAATATCATCAATTTGATCTAATAATTCTGCCTCATATTCTGAAATTCTTCTTGCACCACCATATATTAAATTTTCATCTAATTCATTCATTAATTTTTGAGTTTTTATACCCTCTGAAGCTTTTTTTATTATATCTTTAAAATCAGATGTAAGTTGTCCGCGCTGTTATTGGCACAAAATCTTTTCCAGAAGAATTTAATATAGAATTTTCTAAAGCTTTGCTTATTGCACTTGATAAACATACTGGCATAGCAATTCCATCACTTGTATACTTTGATAAACTATGCGTTCCATCTCCACTAAAAAGGTATGCTATTTCATTTTCTGAATATTTGAAAATATCTTCTCCAATTATAGATTGTTCTACTAAATCATTTTCTTCTTTTGTAACATTATCATTAACCTCTGTATCATGTATATCTTTAAATGATATACATGTTGACTTTTGCATTCCTGCTAATCTATATGTTGCAATTGGAAACATACACATTTGAGATTGAATATTTCTAATTTCTTCATCAGTATATCCTAGTTTTTGCATTTTCTCAGTGAGATTTTCTTCAATATTTTGTACTAATTTTGTACCATCACAATAACTCATTATATTAATATTTCTCATATTTTTCATTGCTTGGATACAGTCTATTTTCTGGCCATTGTTTGCAATTAGTGACTGTAGATATTGATTTACAAATGCATCTATTTTTTCCTTTTCTGTTGTATTCTTTTCTTCGCCTATAGTATCATATTTTAAAGATAAAAACTTAACTGGAAAATCTTTTAAATCAAATCCTGCATTTTTTTGTCCTCTTACTCTCATTCTTGCCATTTTCATGCCTTCTTTTGTTGTTCCAAAGACATTTCTATTCATACTTATTCCACCAGCCGAAATACATAAAAGACATGGTCCTTCTAAAAAAGGATTTTCGGACTCTTTTATCTCTCTTTGTCCATATAAATTTTCTTTACTCTTTGGTACTTTTTCATATAATTTATACATATATTCCTCCAATGTTTCTATTATAGACTGATATATATTTTCTCTTTTCGTATTATTTTTACTGTTATTATAACATATAATTAAAACATTACTACATGTAATTACTAATATTTTTATATCTTTTTTATTGTAAAAAAAATTTTTAAAATTAAATTTTATAATAATACACAAGTTTACTATAAACTAAAAAAAGTCAGAATTAAACAAATAATTCTGGCCTTTTTATATTTTTTATTAATAATTACAGTTATTATTCATATTCATACATTCACAATTTTCTTGATTGCAATTCATTTTTGTCATATAAAATTTCTTTTCTGCAAGTTTATCTTGTACTCCTCTTAAAGCTTCTCCAAATCTTTGAAAATGAACTACTTCTCTTTGTCTTAAGAATCTAAGTGGATCTATTACATCTGGATCATCTTTACAAAGATCTATTAATTTTTCATAAGTAGCTCTCGCCTTTTGTTCTGAGTAAGGTTCAATAGTGCAACTATTTTTTAGTAAAAATGATAGGTGTATATCTACACCTTTAATATTATATTAACTTCTTCATCTTTACCAATTTCTATTTTTTCTACTAATTTTTTTAATATTTTATTATCAAACTTTTTTGCTTCAGAAAACTCTATAATTAGCTTTTCAACATCATTTTTAGAATTATAACTTTTTTTGCCTTCTTCTAACCTGTCTAACTTTTCTTTTAACTCAGTAACTCTTTTTTTATATAAATTGTATTCCCTAACAAACTCATCTTCTGAAATAATTTCTTCCACTTTTTTAGAATACAATATTTTAAAATCTGCTTCCCTTCTTGTTATTTCATTTTTTATTTTCTTGCACTCACTTGCCTCTGGATCCATTATTTCTTTATATACTTCAACATCATTTGCATATTTAAGGAGCTGTAATTTTTTTAATTTGTTAGAAATTTGTTTTAAAACTATTTCATTCAAAGTATTTTCTTTTATCTTAATCCACTCATTGCATATATCTTGATGTCTATAATGTTCAGCACATATAAAATATCCTAATTCGTTCTTTGCTCCTGTTACTTTACCATATTTATCAATTCTCATAGGATTACTGTTCTTATATAGCATTTTTCTACCACAATTTTTGCAGTACACCAAATCTCTTAATAAAAATACATATTCTTTTTGGTTTTCCTTAGTTGTTCCTTTTTTCATTTCTTGTACTTTATCAAAAATTTTAGGAGCAATTATTGGCTGATGTGTATCAGAAATATATTGATAGTTTCCTTTTCTGTTCGCAACTGTCTTTTTTAACTTAAAATCATTATAGTATTTGTTAGTAACAAGTCTACCACAATATATTGGATTATCTAATATTCTTGCAATCATAGATTTAGTCCAATATTGTGCTTGATGTTTTAAGTTCAAATATTGAGATGGTGTTTTTATTTTTCGTTTATTAAATCTATTAGCAATTTCTACTGGTCCTATTCCATCAATATACAAATTAAATATCTCTATTATATTAGAAGAAACTTCTTCATCAATTACTATCTTTCTTTTATCTAAGTTGTCTTTTTTGTATCCATAAGCTACACTTGCTTCAATAAATTTTCCCTGGTTTTTTAGGTTTGTTTTTACAGCCTTGATTTTTTTTGATATATCTTCCAAATAGCTTTGATTGACAATTCCTCTTAAAGCAACTGCATCATCAATTTCATATCTTTCTCCAGTATCTACATATTCTGTAACTGAAATTAATCTTACATCATTATCTGGAAAAAATATATCTGTAAAATATGATGTTAAATTTTTATCTCTTGTCAATCTACTCATATCTTTCACTATAAGCATATCTATTTTTCCTAGTGTTATATCTCTAATCATTTTATCAAGTTCTGGTCTAGAATTTAGTATTCCTGAATATCCATTATCAACATATTCATTTACTATTTTATAATTATGATCTTTTGCATATTTAGTTGTTATTTCTCGTTGCATGTCTATACTATTATTTTTTTCAATATCTTCTTTTGATAATCTTAAATATATTGCTGCTTTGTATTCTCTCATCATGCCATCTCCATAACAGCATATTTATAATTAATATAAATATTATCATCATTATCTACTTGAACATTATCAATAATATCTGCAATTTGTTCTTTAGACCATTTTTTTACATCGGATACTTTTTTTACAACTCTCTTGTATTCTGCTTCTGAAATAATAGTTTGATTATTTATCTTATTATTTAATTTTTTTATTTCTTTATTAAGTCTATCTCTTTTTTCTAGTTCTTGATTATACATAGAGTTAAAATCATATTCTTGGATAATTCCTTTTTTATAGTCAGTATATAAAGACGTTATCATTTTATTAATTTTAGCCAATTTTTTTTGTTTTAAATCCAATTCATTTTTTATTGACTGTATATCTCTATTCTTATATGCTTTTTCCAGTAACTCCGCAATATCTTCACAATTTATCAAATTATTCACTTTTTTATTCAAATTTGCTACAACAATTTGAGTTACTGATTGTAATTCAATACCTTTATATTTGCGAATGCAATATCCTTTTTTGTGCAAACTACTTGAACAATATAATCTCATAAAAGAAATGGTTTTTCCATCTTTTCTATATTTTACTTTTAATTGCATTGGTTCTCCGCATTCCTTACAATATATAATTCCGTTCAATATCCAAGTATGTGTATGTGATTTTGCTTTTTGATTTAATTTCATTCTTTTTTGCACACTTTCAAATAATTCTTTTGATATTATTGCTTTGTGTGTATTTTCGTATTTTTTCCATTCGCTTCTTGGTATTTGCTTTACTTTTTTAGATTTGTAACTTAAGTTGATTCCTTTTCCATATACTGTATTTCCTAAATACATTTCATTTTTTAGCATTTTTGAAATTGTAGAACGTTCCCAACCATATTCTCCTTTTTTATTTTTTTGAAAACCATTATGACTTGGACAATATACTTTATCTTTTTGTAGTTTCTCAGCAATTTCTCCCATTGAATTACCACTATTATACATTTGAAATATCTTCTTTACTATTGGTGCTTCCTCTGGATTTATGATCAAATGATTTTTGTTATTCTCATCTTTCATATAACCATAAGGAGCTTTTGCTGCAACATATAAGCCTTGCTCTTTTCTTGCCCACACACCGCTTTTTACTTTACGTGATATATCTTTACTATACCAGTCATTAATAAGTGTTTTAAATTGAATCATATCATTATTAGAATTTTTTAAATATGTATCAACATTATCTAGTATTGCAATATATCTTATTTCTCTTTCCAGGAAATACATTTCTATATAATAATTAGCTTCAAAATTATTTCTACTTAATCTCGATAAATCTTTGGTTATTACGCAATTTACTTTTTTCTTTTCTATATCATCCAACATTCTTTGAAAATTTGGTCTATTAGTATTTAATCCTGTGTAACCATCATCAATATAAAAATCTACTAATTCAAATTTCTCTCCAAGACTTTTTATTTTATCCTCTATAATATTTTTTTGACTTACGATACTATCACTGACTTCTTTATCTCCATCTTCAACAGATAGTCTTAAATAGCCAGCTACTTTAAATTTATTGTTTTTCACAATTAATACGCCTCCACTCCGTACAAATTGTCTATATTGAAAAACAATGCTACTGGCGATATTATACCGCTCTAAAGTAGCATTGTCCATATATCTTAATCATTTTCTTGTAGTTCTCTCATTGCATAATTGCAAATTAGTTTTTTTAAACTTTCTTTACCTAAGCAATTTTCCGAAACTCTTGTTATTACAGTATATTTTTTACTATCTACCTCATATATTTCTTTTTCTTCTAACTTTGAATTTTCCATTATCATAGCCTCCATATTAAAGAATATGTAGATTATTTTAAAAAATTCTATAATTATTCTATTTCACAAACATCTTCACTCTCATCTTCTTTATGCTCTTTGTTAAATTTTATATTATTTTCAAATACTTTTGTATATTCTGGATATCTAATTTGTATAGCTTCCCAAAAATATGGAGCATACGAACAGCAAAAAATTTCACTAGGAGCATAACAATTTGATATTTTTTCATTTTCTAAATCTTCTTCACTATCAAACATAATTGAATGATTCCATAAATTAAATGCCATTCTTGTTACTTTCTCTGATGTTCCTGTCTGCCATCCAGCTTTAATTGCATCTAAATTTATTTCTCCTTTTTCTATATTAAAAATATTTGAAAAATGTTCTCTTGTTGTTTCACAAATGCTTAATGTATATACTAATGATAAATAATATACATCTGTCTTTCCTAATACTTGTAATTTATTTAATTTAGAATAGAAAAAACTTTTATGATCATTATCTATAAAATTAACCATTTGTATTTTCCCTTCCTAATAAAACATTAGCAATTTTTACAACATCTTTTTTCTTATATACTTTTTCTAATGGTTCCATAAATAAATTGCAAAAATCTTTAATATTTATATTATTTTTATTTCCAGAGTTCAAATAATGTTCTAATCCTATTACCGCATAGGCAGTAACTTGTTTATAATTATATTGTTCTTCCATTTCTACACCTCAATTTTAATATACTTTGGCACATCATAGCTTCTTCCAAGTTCTTTCTTAAATTCATATCTTTTTTTTGCTTTGTTATATGAATATGCTGATTTGTTCCAATTTCTATATGCTAAATTACTTAATCTTTTTCCCTTTGATAACTCTTGACTAGCTTGATTGTGCATCCTTTTTAATATTAAATCTTCTGATTTATTTTTTTGTTGTTTAGCTTTTCTTGTTGCTTTTATAATCTTTTTAGTATTTTCTTTATGTTTTATCTTATTTTTTTCTTTTCTTATCATTTTTTCCCTTTGGTATCTCTCATCTTTTTGTAAAACCTGCGTTACAGCACTTTTTGAAATATCTAATTTTTTTGCAATATCTGCTGGTATTTCTCCTTCTAAAAAGTACAGCTTTATAATTTCTTCTCTTTTACTCATCCTTAGTGCCTCTCTTTCTACTTAACTTTTTGCTAACACTTTATGGAATCGGCAGATTTAATGAGCTATTTCGTTTCATCTCATCTTTTTCTTTTTGTAATTTTAAAATTTTCTTTTTAAAACCAATTACACGTTTCTTTACAATAAATTGCCTCTTTTTTTGTTTTAAATATAGTTTTAATTCTTTTAACATTATTTTCCCTCCCTTCTTACTTATTAAAAACGGATTGAAAAATAGTAAAAGGGACAAAATTTAAAATTTTTTTATTTTTCTCTATTCTGTGTTAATGTCTTATATATTTTTTCTATTATATCTCCCCTTAAATCTTCATCTATTGCTCCTCCTGGATATAACCTGCTATACTTATTTATTAAGTTTTCATATTTATTTATAATTCCAATGACATCTTCATCAGTCAAGTTATAATTGTTAAACATTAAATATGCCTCCTTTTCTCAAATTCTCTTCTAATTTTTTCTAATGCTCTATTTCTTTTTTTAGTAATTCCAGATTTGGTCAAAAATAGTATGTTTGATATTTCTTCATCTGATTTATTTTCAATATAATACAAAGAAAGCACCAACTTTTCTGTATATGTTAGTGCTCCTGCAATCTTAGACAAAATTTCATCACGAAAAATACATTCAAGCTTTTCTGCTTGAATTTCCATGTCCATTTTATTTTCTAAATTTTCTTCCATTTTCTCTTGTGAATATAATACCTCTTCTTCAAGGCTTAATTCTTTCAAAATATTTTTGTTTTTTCTAAAATAATCAACTCTTGTATTTTTTACAATTACTTTTAACATTGCCTCCTCTTTATTGTTCAATATATACAATATACTCCCTCATTCTAGGAACTTATTATTTATATTCATAAGTTCAAAAGGAGTATTAAATTATTTTAATATCCATTACTATTTATTTATTACTCACATTGTTCTTTCCCCCTTATATTAAAATTTAAAAGTTTCTTATTTAATTTACTTTTGTATTCAATTTGCTTTTGTAGCTCCTTTTAAACTTTAATATAAAGTTCCCGAGCTCATACTACTATGATTTTAATTTTCTTTGTTAAAAAGGGTGTGATGGAGTGTGAAAGGGTGTGCTTTTGTATTAGTTGTCGATATTTGTCGAAAATTTTTCCTAATTTTTACATTTATTTTGTTGTGTTTACATAATTTTTGTGATATACTATTGTTGTATTTTAATAATTACATTTGTTGGGGGTTGTTTAAATGGTTAAAATCCTTATTGCAGACACTGATGTAAAACGAAATTCAGCCAGCTGCCAATTTCTCGCAAATGAAAAAGGGTTTGAGATTGAAAGTACCAATGATGGCAGTTCTACGATAAAAAAATATTTGGAAATTGAACCAAACATTTTTATTTTAGATTCAAATTTCAAAGATATAAAAACTCTTGAAATAATTGATAGACTATCTACCTCTCCTATTGAAAAAAGAAAAAAGAATACAATTTTAACTATAAGTGAAACAAATAAACCATTTCTTATAGAAGATGTATCAAAAGTCTATAAATTCTTGTATAGACCCTTTGGCAACGAAAAATTACTTAACACAATCAACCAAATGAAATTAGAATTTAAAGTAACGGACTTAACAGAAGAAGAATTAAATATGTATCTATTACCTTTGGATTTTAATGTAAATTCAAATGGTTGCCACTATTTAAAGTCTGCAATATTTCAATATTACTATTATCCTCATAAGTTTAATTCATTAGATGATTTATTTTTGAGTGTTGCTTTTGAATATGGCATTACATCTCGTGAAGTTCGAGATGGTATAAGGAGTGCTTTAATTCCTTTTAACAGATATAAAAATTATAATGTTTCAAAGCCTATAATGAAATTCTTTGACTTAACAAAAGATCCAATAACACCTAAATATTTTATATCAACATTTGTTACATATTTAAGGTTAAAAAAAATGAGAAATAAGTAAAATGTTTTTACAACAATTATAACTTATTTCTCATTTTTTTATTTTTTATATTTATATTCTTTATAATCTTTTATAATATCTTCTACTCTATTCTCGTAAGGCTCTTGAATAAGAGCATTTAATTTATTTCCTATAACATTTATCGTTTTTTGCAATTCCTGCTCTGGTATATCATTTTTATCATTAAAAATATTAAAAACTGGTGTTTCAATACTTTTATTTTCATTTGCTTTTATTGCTATTTCTAGTCCATTTATATCTGGCATATTATATCTAGCGAATACCATTTCTGGTTTTAAATCAAGGATTTTATTATATGCTTCATTTCCATCAGTAGCAACTCCTACTAAATCAACATATTCTAATCCTTTTATCATCTTTATAATATTTTCTCTTACTCTTTCATCATTATATGCAACTAAAGTTCTAATTTTTCCATTTGATAGTATTTTGTCAAAATCTATCATTTCTTCTTTTAAAGCATTTCCGAAATAATGATCTTTTCCATTTTGTGTTTGTAAAATATCACCATTTGGAATAATAACTATACTTTTTTCAAATTCACTTTGTTTTTTGTATTCTATTTTCTTTATATTTTCAAACTCTTTTAAGTTTCTTACACTTTCTTCTAATTTACATTCATCTACTTCAAATTGTTTCTCATTTTGTTCAGCTCTTTCTCTAATAGGCATAAACTTTAAAAATTTCCACTTTTCAATATTATAGTTATTTAAAAATTCTCCTAATTCTTCTAACTTATCTACATTAAGCTTACTAACAACTGTATTTATTCCGATCTTAATATTTTTATTTTTTGTTTTCTCTAACAAATTTTTTATTATCTCTAAATGATTATTCTCTTTGCCTAATGCTACATTTATATCATTCTCAATAGAATCTATAGACAAATTTATTTCGTCCAAAGTATTTAAAATATCCTCTACATATTCATTATCATTCTTTGATAAAAATATTCCATTTGTTACTAATTTATTATAAAGTCCTCTTTGTCTGGATTCTTTCATTAGTTCATTTACTCTAGGATATAATACTGCTTCTCCTCCAGTCCATGTAATATGGTTTATTCCACTTTTTATTAAATGGTCTAATACCTGTCTGTTTTCTTCAAATGATAGATTTGGTATATTATTAAATCCAAAACAATATTTGCATCCTTGATTACATTTAGTTGTAATTTTCCAACAAACCTTTTTCTTCATTTAAAATCCTCTTTTCTATATAATATCTCTTTTTATACATTAATATTATACATTGGTTCTAAATGGAAAACTATTCCTAAATTTTCAACATTATTTAACATTTGGTTAACAGAAAATGGAAAATACCCTATTGCTAGGGTATTCATATTTTTATTTTTTTAAATATTCTTTTATAAATTTCTTGTCTATCTTTGAAAGTTCTCCACTCAAGTAAACTAAATTTAGTTTGATACTTGGTAGGTCGATTGGTAATTCAACTTCATATAATTCTTTTTTTACAAGTTCATTTTTAACAGCTTCTTTTATGACATACGCTATTCCCATATTTCTTTTTACTGCTTCAACTCTTATTTCAGTCGCATCACACATCATATCTGCGTGTAAAGAAATGTTGTTTCTTTCTAATATTTCTCTTAATTGTTGTGTTGCTTTTGTATTTTCCAAGTTTAAAATGCAATTCAAATCCTCTAACTCTTTTATATCAGAAATTGTTAATGGTGCTTTTGAAACAAATATATTATTTATTGTTAATAGTTCTTGAACTTCCACATTAGCATTATTTATTTGTGCATCTGTTATTGCAAAATCAATTTTATGATTCTGTAATAACTCTAGCATTTTATTCGTATCAACTTCACATACTATTTCTACATTAAGTTTTGGAAAATCTTTTTTCACTCTTTCTATTTTTCGTAGTAAAAAATAACTTGTAAAGTGAGATGGACAGCCAATTTTTATACATCCACTCTCCATGTCATTTTTATCCTTTGCGATTTTTTCTGCAAAATCAAAACTAGATAGTGATTTATTTACTATCTCATAAAGTTCTTGTCCATCTGTAGTTAATGTTACTCCTTTACTTTCTCGATTAAAAAGTTTCAAATTTAATTGTTCTTCTAAGCTAGATATTTGTTTACTAACATTTGGAACTGATAGACCTAGTTTTTCTGCTGCTTCAGAATAGCTTTTTGATTGAGCAACTTTACAAAATATTCTATATAAATTCAAATTTACATTTGACATACAATCACGCTCCTATAAAATTTTTTTTAATTCTATTTCAGCTTTTTTTATAAAATAATCATTTGTATAGATTTGAATATTCAGTTTTCCCAATTCTTCTTTTATTTTATCTATAGTGTCTAATTGTTCATTTTCTTCAATTTCAATTAGCTTATCACCATTTTGTATATCTTTTATATTAATCTGTAACTGATCCTTTTTATAAATATAGTCTATTTCTTTAATTTGCATAATCATTCTATAATTAATAGCTTCTAAAAACTTTCTTCCATCATTCGAATCTATAATCTTACATTCAACCTTGCTTTGTTTTACTATATCTCCATTTTTATCAAATTCTTTATGCTTATATGTAAATTTACTTTCTTGATATTTTGGAATATAGCCTTCTATATTTCGTAATATTATTGCCTTGCTCAATATCTCTCGCTCTGACATGTCTTTTATATTAATTGTGCTTGGTATATAATAACTATCATCTAATAAATATTTTTCGACAAATTGAAACTCTTTATTTTCTAATTTTTTACATATTTCTTCTATATTACATTTCAATTTAACTGTTATTTCATTATTCAAACCAACATATCTCCTTTACAATATCACTCTTAAATTATAACATATTATGTAAATTTTGTAAAGGCAAAATCTGTGCATTCCACTTATAGTCTAAAAATTTTCGTTTAATCTTTCTAATTTTTTCAAAACATCATTATATTCTTTTCTAGTTACACCTGTTCCCTCTAAACTCTTTTGAAATTCTTTTTCTTCTTCCGATAAATCACATTCTGGATCATCATAATACATTAGAAAATCCATATATAAGCTTTCACATTCAAATTCCGTATATATTTTATCTTTTAATTTTATTTCTAATTTTTCAAATATTTTCTTATCTTCTTCTGTAAAATAGTCATTAATATCTCTAACTTCTAAGTTATGATATTTTTCAAGCCATTCTTTATATTCACTTTCATTTATTCCTTTTTTGATTCTTTTTAGTTCATCATATATCACTTTATAATCGTTAAAAGGTTTCTTTATGTATCCTGCAACTTCTAATCCATCTGTTATAACATCTTTTTTATAGTCTGCTGATATTACTAAAAATTTTATTTTACTATTGTCATCATTATACCTCTTAATTATATCTAATCCAGTATATCTGTGGTTTCGCATTAAATCTGTTATAACTATTTCTGGTTTTAGTTCCTCTATCATTTTTATTTCATCTTCATCACTATTTGCCACTCCTAGTATTTCAATATCATTATATTTTTCCAGATATTCTCTTATAAATTTGCAAAAATGAACATTATCATCTGCAATTATTACTTTAATTTTTCTCCACATATCAACATTTCCTCCTTTTAATTCGCTATTTATTTGTATTATTGTTTCTTTAGCTGCGATTGAAAAGATTTTCTTTAGATTACTTTTTAAGTATTCATTTACGTCATCCACATAATCAAATATTCCTTCATATATTTGTCTTTTCACTTTTTTATCTAACTTTTTATTTTCTTCAATATTTTGTAATATTTTATTTATTCTATTTTCTTTATTACTCTTTACTATTTGTAATAATAATTCATCAAAATTTTGTTTTTCACAAACTTTTTCTATTAAATCAAATTTTATTTTTTCCATTTTCCCCTACTTTACATACTTTTTTTCTTTTGGTTTGAATAGTCTACCAAGATTAGCAAATAAATATTGTAAAATATAGCATAATAACTATTGCGAAAGGATTTAATTTATTATGAAAGTAAAAAAATTAAATGGAAAATCAAATGTATTAGGTAAAAATGTTAAGAAATATAGAGAATTAAAACATCTAACCCAAAGAGAATTATCTGATAAAATAGCTCTTTTAGGTGTAGATATATACCACTCTGATATTTCTCTAATTGAAAATCAAAAATTGTTACTAAAAGATTTTGAAATCATAGCCATTTGCAAAGCTTTAAATATATCTTATGAACAATTATTTGAAGATACAGATAATATATTTGATTAGTTATTTGCTAGTTTTTACAATTATATTAATTATAATATTTTTGATTATTTTAATCAAATGCTTATATAGAATATGTGATTTTCCATATTCTTTTTATTTTCCTCCTTCCCTCATTTTTTTCGTTTTTTATTGCATCTATTTAGTACGTCTATTGTTTCTTTTTTCCATTATAGCATATTCTCTCAAAATATTGAACTATTTTTTAAAATTCTCTCAATTTATTGAGAGGTTTTAGAACATGAATTTGGTAAAATTATTTGAGTTTAGAAAGGTCGTGAAAATATGGAATTTTCAGATGTTGTTGCTTTAAAAATAAAAGAATTAATGAAAGAAAAAAATGTTTCTATTTATAAATTAGAAAGTTTGACAGGAATATATAGTTCAACTATTACTTTATTCCTTAATAGGAAAACAAAAACAATAAGACTTGAAAATCTATTATATATTTGTGAAGCATTAGGAACTAATTTATCACAATTTTTTGCAGATGCAAGATTTAATGAATCAGAAGCTAAACATTGGCTTAAAAGAAATAAAGAAAAGTAATAAAAATTTAATTCTATTACTTTTCTTTATTTTTATTAAAATTGTTCTTTATAGCATTCTTTTATAATTTCATTTTTTTCATCTTCTGTTAGTTCTCTTTTTACTTCTTTGATTTTCTCATTTATTTTCTTAACAACACTTTCCATTGTTATATCTAATAGTTTAGTAGAATATATTTTCTGATCAAGTTTAATTCGACTTTCTATCTTTTCTTCTCTATTCATAAAATAATAAACTGCTAAACTAATTCCAAAAACTATGCCTAGTGAAAAATATGTATATTGGTTCATTTTTTATTCCTCTCATTCTTTAAAAGCTATCATGTATTCATTAATTTCTACTTTTCTTTTAGCATTTTGATATTCAAATTCTGCATTTGTAAAATAAACTTTATAGCCTTTGTTTTCAAAATAATCTCTACTAATTCTTAATACTTCATCTATTTCTTCTTCAGATAAATTATCTTTAACTTTTAATTCATAATATGAATATCTTATATAATTTTCGTTTTCTTTTTCCTTACTTTCAATTAGTTCGATAGTAAATTTTTTTAATTCTGTTTCTGTCATTTGTTTCACTTCCCAAAATTTGTTTTCTATTGATTTTACCACACTTTTTGAAAAATTACATTAGTTTTTAGAAATTTTTATTCTAATAAAGAGCCTACATTTTCATATAGACTCTCGAAAATAAAAGGGGATGTGTGCTAATTGTTTAACTACAATTAGCACTATAATTATTGCTCCAATATTTTATCTGCCTCACTTTGTGTAAGATATTTATATTCTATCATTTTATTTATTACCTGTTTCTGTCTTTGTTTTGCAAGTTCTGGATTCTTGGTTAGAGAATATACTGATGGTGCATTAGGTATTCCTGCAAGCATAATTGCTTCATAATCTGTCATTTTTTTGGGTTCTTTTCCAAAATATTTTCTACTTGCTTCTTTTACTGTATAACACCCCTCTCCAAAATAGCTTGTATTCAAATATAATTCCAGTATTTCATCTTTATTATAGTTCTTTTCTATTTCAAAAGACATAAATACTTCAGCAATTTTTCTTGTTATTTTCTTTTCTTGTGTAAAATAGATATTTTTTGATAATTGTTGTGTAATAGTACTTCCACCTTCTACAAAGCTCATTGCTTTTATATCATTTATAGTGGCTCTACCAATTGCTATTATATCTATTCCATTATGTTTATAAAATCTATGATCTTCAACCGAAATTACTGCTTTTATATATATTTCTGGTACTTCTTCAATTTTAGTATAGTTTTCTTTTTCTTTAATAGTTTTTACTTTTTCTGTAAGAGGTATTTTAGAAATTGCATCCTTATACATATCATATCCATTACCTACTACTAATAATCCTATACTTATTAAAAATACTATTGCTACAAATATTATATTTTTTATTACTTTCATTTCAACCACCTCTTTTTTTTGTGGCATTACTTATTTTGTATAATTTGTTTGAACTTTTTTAGGAAGTTCATCATATTGCACTTCTTCCCAAGAATGTACTCCTAGAGTTTTTACTTCTAACTTTAGAAAAGCCTCTTCTTTTAGTTCTCTACTTGTTTTAAATTTTAATTCTTTTTTCTTTCCTTTTTCATTATAGCACTCTAAAGTATATTTATATTTCATATCATCTGTACTAGATAGTTTTTCTATTTTAGTATTGTCTATTTGAGTATAGTAAGTTGCTTCATAGTTTTCAAAAAAGTACAATATTGCTACACAAATTGCTATTGCTACAACTACTGCTATAATCATAGGTATTTTTTCTTTTAAACTTTCCATATCATTTTCTCCTATTCTGATATAATATCAATATTTCCCTTGAAATCATCTAATTTTATAGTTAAATAATAGCTCACACCTTCAATATAAATATTATCTTCATATTCTCCTGTATCATCTATTAAAGTTTTTTCATTATCTCCTAGTTTAGCAATTACATTGATGTTACCACTTTGTTTTTCTACTTTTATTTTTAATCTTATATGATCTCCATTTTTTCGGTTTAATGCTGTTCCTCCAAATATAGTTTCTTCGGATGTTATATTATCATATTCTGCTTTATATGTTCCAATATATTTGTCTGTTCCAAAAATTCTTTTTCCTTGCAAGTCTTTCTCTTTCGATATCCCTGCAAAATCAAAACTTTGTAAAAATGTGTTATAAGTATTTATGAACTCATCTTTTGTAAAATTCCAATCACTTGCTACAATAGATGAAACAATAATTATTATGAAAGCTATTATTCCTATTATAATTAGCTTAAAGAATCCGAATATAAACATGAACTATTCCTCCTCTTTGATGATATTTTTACTTCCAAAATAAGTGGCTATAAAATATGCTCCATATATTGCTCCAATAATTACTACTGTTGCAACTATTGATGGTAATAAATCTTCTGAACTTGCTAATCCTTCCATCATTGTCATCACAAATTGTATTCCAAATATTGAATGAATAATTGCAAGTATTAGTGGTAGTCCAAAGAATATACCAATTTGTCTAAATAATGCTTTATTAATCATTTTTTCATCACAACCTATTTTCCTTAAAATTGTATATCTTTGCTTATTATCTGAGCTTTCTGTTAATTGTTTTAATGCTAAAATAGCTGCACTTGCAATCAAGAATATTATTCCTAAATAAATTGCTATAAATGTTACAATTGTTGCAATTCCTATGCTTGCTTCCATAAGAGATATTTTGGTTACTCCATCTACATCAATTCCTTTGTTTGTTAAATTTTGAACAAGTATAGAATCATTACTTGTAAATATCTTTTCTATTTCTTGTCTTTTTTCATCTGTTTGTGCATTATAATTTGCAACTAATAATTGTTGCACTTTCATATCATCAGTTAAATTACAACTATCTGGAACTAAAATAATTCCTGTATTTACATGACTTGTATTCATCATAATAAAACCACTTTTACATTCATTATATTTTGACTTATATTCTTTTCCTGCAATCTCCAATATATTTTCATCTGCTAGTACTCTATCTCTTATAGTTCCAATTCCATCAAAATCACAAAGTACAATATATTCATTATCTTTCAATTCATATTGTTCTATTCCATAAAGTGAAGCAATTTTGTTATAATCAGATATTTTTATTATCATTTCTGCTGTTTCATAGCGTAAACTTGGAAATTGTGCTCTTGTTTCTTCAATTTTATCTCCTAAAAAATCTTCCCAAGTCAAATCCTTTGTAGCATAAATAGGTATTTCTACTACATCTTTAATTAATGTCATATCAAATCCATTATTTTTTAATGTTTCTGTAATTGGTATTTTTGAATCTTTTCTTGCTTCAGGAGTTGATATTATTTCTTTGCCATAAGTTCCATATTGTAAATATTTTTCTGATAAATTAGCTGTTTTATATAAATTTATATCTACTGGCGTCATTTCTACTAATTCTCTTTGCATTGTATTTCTCAATGATAAACTAGATGATAGTATTGAAATTGTCATAAACAACATTAAGCAAATAACACTCATACTTATAACTGTTGTATTGATTTTGCTGTTGATTTGTCTTAATACAAACATATTTGTTCCTTTTAAATAGATATTTTTTATCGATTGTACTACTCTTAATATAAAACCAGATAAAGACCAAAATACCAAGATTGTTCCAGTAATTCCCATTAATATTGGTGGTAATAATTTATCTGCTGTAGTTAATGAGTGAACATCTCCTGTCACTTTCCAATAAGCATATCCTAACAAGCAACTTGCTCCAATAAATACAATTATAGAAATAATAGGATTTTTTATTTTTACTTTTTCATTTTTCTTTGTAGCATTTAATAAATTTATCAATTTATATCTTGAAACTGTCATTGTATTAAAGAACATAACTGCTATATACATAACTGCAAAATATACACAAGTCTTTATACAAGCTGTTTTTGAAAAGACAAATTGAAAATTACTCATATCTGCCTCAAACATTTTTGCTACTAATACAGACATAAATTGTGATGCAAATATTCCTATAACAAGTCCAACTATAAGTGAAATAATGCCTACAAATATTGTTTCTAGTATTATAATTTTAGATATTTGCCTCTTTCCCATTCCAAGTGTCATATATATACCAAATTCTTTTTTCCTTCGGTTAATTAAGAAATTATTTGCATATACGATAAGCAATCCTAATACTACTGCTACAAATACCGATACATATCCTAACATACTTATCATAATTTTGATGATGTCCCTTGTTGAATTAGATACTTGTAACATTGCTTCTTGACTATCTAATGAGTTAAACATATAGAATATTGCAACTCCTAACACTAATGTTAAAAAATATATCGCATAATCCTTAAAGCTCTTTTTCATATTTTTAATTGATAACTTAAATAACATCGTTCAAATCACCTCCAAGAAGTGTTTGCACCTCAATTATCTTCTCAAAGAATTGTTTTCTTGTATCATTTCCTTTAACTAATTCATTAAAGATTTTTCCGTCTTTTATAAATATAATTCTATCTGCATAACTTGCTGTAAAAGCATCGTGTGTTACCATTAAAATAGTTGCATTTAATTTTTGATGTAAGTAATCAAATGTCATCAATAATTGTTTTGCTGATTTACTATCTAATGCACCTGTTGGCTCGTCTGCTAATACTATTTTAGGATTTGTTATTATTGCTCTTGCAGCTGCACATCTTTGCTTTTGTCCTCCAGATACTTGATATGGATATTTGTTCATTATTCCTAAAATATCTAATTTTTTTGCTATTTCGTTAACTCTATTGTTAATTTCAGTAGCATTTACTTTTTGAATTGTTAATGCTAAAGCTATATTTTCATAAATTGTTAATGTATCTAATAAATTAAAGTCTTGGAATATAAAGCCTAGTTCCTCTCTCCTAAATTTGTTTAATTTATTTCCTTTAAGTTTTGTAATATCTTCTCCGTTGATAATGATATGTCCTGCTGTTACTCTATCAATAGTAGATACACAATTCAAAAGTGTAGTTTTACCAGAGCCACTTGCTCCCATAATTCCTACAAACTCTCCATTTTTTACATTAAAGCTAATATTGTCTATTGCTTTTGTTAAATTAGATTTGTTTCCATAGTATTTTTCTATGTTTTTAACCTCTAATACATTTTCCATCTAAAAAACTCCTTTCAATTCTTTGTATATCTACATTATAAATTCATTTTAAAATATTTGCCATCGATTTACCTTACAATAACATTACATTTTTTGTAAGATTTCTCATTTATGAAAATAAGCCCATAACTAATATGGACTTACAAATTCATAAAACTGCTTTTAGGGAATATAATTCTTACTTCTGTTCCTATATCTTTTTCTGAATTTAATTCTATTCCTAAACCTAATTTATCGCATAATTTCTTACATAGATATAACCCTATACCAGTAGATTTCTTGTTTATTGTTCTACCATTTTCTCCTGTAAAACCTTTTTCAAAAACTCTTGTTATTTCTCCTTTTTTTATTCCAATTCCATTATCTTTTATATATAAAACAACATTTTCTCTTTTTGAAATAGCATATATTTCTATCTTTCTATCTTTAATTTTTGAATACTTAATTGCATTTTGTATAATCTGATTTATTATAAAAACTGCCCATTTGCTATCTGTATATACTTCTCGTTCTAAATCGTGTAATTCTATACTTGTCTTACTTGAAAGTAATGCACTTTTATTTTTCAAAATTGCTCCATTTACTATTTCTTGCAAATTTGATTTTGTAACAACATAATCTTTGTTAGCGGTATTACTTCTAGCATAAAACAATGCTTGTTCTGTATAATTTTCTATTTCATCAAGTTCTTCATCAATACTTTTGGTTATTTCATTTTTGTTATTTTCAATAATCAATTTAGATGTAGCAATTGGTATTTTTATTTCGTGAATCCATAATTCTATATATTCCTTATAATCTTCTTGTAATCTCTTATAAGTATTTACATTTTCTAGCATAGATTTTCCAGCTTCTTGCATAGATTTTTTTAATAATTTGCCCTCAAGAAAATCTGGAGTATTTATTATTTCTGATATTAAGTATTTATCCTCTAATTCATCTAAATTACTTTTTAATTCATTATAAAAATTCTTCTTTTTTCTATATTCAATAGCAATATCAATACCAATTATTAAAATCGGACATATTGCAATATAAAGCCTTGTAAATACTCCAATTTGTGTATAAGGTAGTAATAATATCTCCGAACTTACTATTACAAATAATACTAAAAAAATCAATAATATCTTTTCTTTTATAAAATCTTTAAATCTCATTTTAATAGATACCCCTGTCCCCTTCTTGTTTCAATTTGATCTATTAGTCCTAATTCTTCGAGCTTCGTTCTTAATCTTTTAATATTTACATTTAATGTATTATCATCAACAAATTCTTCACTTTCCCATAAATAGTCCATTATTTCATCTCGAGATATTACTTGTTGTCGGTGTAAAACTAAATACTCTAATATTTTATATTCGTTTTTTGTTAGTTCAACCTTATTATCTTCTTTTTCTATAATTCTCCCTGCTGTATTTAATACAAACTCTCCACAGTCTATTTTATCTGGATTATTTCCTGCATTTTGATTTCTTTTTAATAGTCCAACAATTTTGGCAAGAAGTATTTGAATGTTATATGGCTTTGTTACATATTGATCCGCACCATAATTTAATGAAAGTAATTCATCCATTTCGCTATCTCTGCTAGTTACCATTATAATAGGCACATTAGATATTTTTCTTATTTCTTTGCAGATAAATTCTCCATCTGTATATGGTAAATTTATATCCAATAATAATAAATCTGCTTTTTCATTTAGTATATCTTCTACTGCATTATCAAACTTTTTTAGACTTGTTGCTACAAATCCGTTTTTATTTAAAAATGTTTCTAACTCATTTCTTAATTTTTCATCATCTTCAATTATCAATATTTTTTGCATTTTGCTAACCTCCATTAGCATTATATCATATTTTGTCTAATTTGTATCTTACATTTCATGTAAGATTTCTCTTTCTATAAGAAAGATTAGTTATATCTCAAACTAATCTTGCAAATTATATCTTATTTGTCTTTCTTCTCTTTTCATGTTTTCTTGTATTTTTACTTAATACTATTTATTGCTTCTTTTGTTATTTTATCTTTATCTAATTTATTAATAATAAATACAAATATTGCTACAAATATAAGTATTATTCCATATAACACAATACTCATTTTCCAATCTCCAATAGCAAGTTGTTCTCCTGCTAATGTTGAAGTAATAACAGATGGAAATCTAGCAAATGTTGAAATCAAAATAAACTTTAATGGTTTTATTGGTAATAGTCCAGCTACATAAACTAATAGATCTTTTGGTGTACCTGGTATTAGAAATAGAATAAGCATTATAAATTCAATTTTTTTTGGATTCTGAAATAACTTGCTATTTTCTATTTTTTCCACTTTCTTTTCATCACAAAAATCATATACAAACTTTCTACCAAATTTTCTAACTAAAAAATATATTGCTATTGATATAATAGAAGCAGATACCATAATAAATACAGTTCCCCATAGTCCACCATAACACATTCCTGATAATATTTCTATTGGTTCACCTGGTACAATAATTAAAAATATTTGTGCAACTTGTAATCCAAATAATGATAACATTCCTAGTATTCCAGAATCTTCTACTTTTTGTTTAAATGCTACTTGTCCTTCAAGAGAAGATAAATTTTTCATTACTGGAAACAAGTAAGCTATAATCCCTATAATTAATATTAATACAATTATAGTTAATATAATTTTGAAAATTTTTACTTTATTATTTTTACTCATATAATACCTTCTTTTTTTCTATATGCTACTAAGTTGTTTCTTAAAATTTCTTTTATATCTATTTTTGGTAATTGATATTGCCTTAATAATCCACCATATACTTCTTTTAATCCATCTAATTTTTTGAAATCTTCTGGTTTTATAATTTCTGGCAATTTTGTTTTTATTCCTGATTTTTCTAAAATATATTTAACAAATTCGGCACAATAAAACCTATTTTCTTTTTGGATTCTCTTATGTATTCCAACTGCAAATAAACCAACAGTATTAAATTTATATTTATCTTTACTTTGTTCAAATTTAATTATATTTTTAGATATTTCTTCGTATTGTTCATCACTTATCTCTAAAGAATATATCTTTGCTCTTGTTTTATAAAATCTTTTAAATGTACCTTCATTGATATATTCATGCACAAAACCTCCGTAAAATGCGTTGTATGGATTTAATCTTCCAAAACTATACATTCTGTTTAATTCTTTATCAAGAGCAATAGATACATGTGAAAATTCATCTTTTGTAAATTCTTTTATAATCTTTGATAATATAGTTCCTGTATGTGTTAATATAATATATATTTTTTTCATAACTTTTACCTGATTTCTTCAATATTTCTAGTAAATTGTACATCTGTTGCAATAAAGTAAATTCCATAAACTAATATAAACATTCCATATATGATTCCTATATTTCTAATGATTTCTTCTATTGTAACAGCAATTGTAAATATTTTGCTTATGCTTAATATAATTGGAATACTAAGTATAAATGGTAATAACATTGGTATTGCAAAATAGAAAAATAATTGTTTAAATATTGTTCTATTTATTTCTAGTTCGTCCATTCCTAGTTTCTTTAATAATTCATATCTATATTTATATTTTTCTGAATCACTTAATTGTTGGATTGCAAGTAATGTAGCTGTTGCCATTACAAATATTAATGCTACATAAAAGGCTAAGAATGATATTATTGCATAAAAAGATTTTGCTTCGCTTAATCTTTCTCCTTTTGTATGAAAATATGCTAATCCTCTCTCTATTGATTGCTCATATCTTTCTCCACCATATTCTGATGTGATTGTAAATTCTTCTCTTGGTATTAGTTCTTCTAAACCTCGTGCAAAGTCTTGTGTTGTTATTTCTTCTGTTGTTACTGCTAATTTATGATTATAAATCAAGTCTCCATCTTTTCTTGTTTCTATCTGTTCATTTAGTAATAGCTGTTCCATATAATCTGGAACTACTATGCAATAAGTATATCCATTAAAACTTATTTGAGAAATGCTTTCTCCATTTACTTGTTTTATAGTTAATTTTTTATTGCATATTTCGATTGAATTATTTTTTTCTATATATTTTTCAAATTTCTCCTCTGCTGTTTTCATAGAGTGAATGATTGCTTCATTTTCTCCTAAAGATACTTGTTCATATCCTAGCATTTGTCTTAATTTATTGTAATCTTTAAGTAACATTACAGAATCTGTGTCATAGTAATATCTTGATTCAAAAGCACTTCCATCTAATGCTCTACGAATATTAGTATTATGAACATCATATAAGTCATATTCATACATTTCTTTTACTTTTGCATTTTTGTTTATATAATCTTTATATATTGAAAAGTCTTTATCTAATGAACTCATTGTAATTTCAAATGGATAGCCCATTTCAATTTCATTATTTAACATATTATTCATTAATAATGCTACATTACCACCAACTAATATAAAAGTAAACATAAGAGCTATTGTTCCCATTGTAATACTCATTGTGTTTATTTTTGATGTTAAATTTCTATATAAAAACATATTGCTTTTTTTATATTTTCTTGATTTATTTTGTAGATATCTTTTTACTATAAAGCTTGAAATACTAATATAAAATAAATATATACCAATTATTAGCATAACAAGTGCAATAAATATATTTCTTCCTGTCATATTAGACATATTACTAAATTCTCTATCATTTATGAAATAAGCTAGTAATAATAAAACCAACGATGTTATAAATACTATAATGTTTCCTTTAGATTTTTTTATCACATTGTTTTCATTTTTCTTATCTGCATATAATAAATTATATACTTTAGTCTTTTTTATCTTTCTTCTACAATTTAATAATACTAAAACAAAGATTCCAAAGAAGTATAAAGCTGTTAATCCTACTGCTTTTATATCAAACACTATTTGTATTTGATATGGCTGATTAAATAAATTCATTATAATTGATGTTAGAAATTGATTTAAAAATAATCCTGCTCCAACCCCTAATACAAATGCTAAACTACCAATTAATATGTTCTCTAATGTAAACATATTAGAAATATCTTTTTTCTCTATTCCTAGTATCTGATAAGTTCCAAACTCTTTACTTCTTTTTTCTAACATGAATTTCATAGTGTAATTTATAAGCCATGCCATAACAAAAATTATAATAACACTAATTCCTAAAATTGCTTTTCCAAAGTCTTTCATATAAGTTGATAATTCACTTATATCTTCTGAAACTGCAATTGAGTTAAAACTAAACATTAATGCAACAGATATAATTACAGTTATAAAATAAATTATATAGTCTTTTGCCTGTCTTTTGGCATTTCTAACAGATAATTTACCTAACATCTCTTGCATCACCTCCAAGTAATGCTAATACATCTAGTATTTCATTATAGAATTCTTTTCTTTCTTTTTCTCCTTTTTCAATTCTGTTAAAAATTTTACCATCTTTCAAAAATAAAATTTTACTACAGTAACTTGCAGATAACGGATCGTGTGTAACCATTAAAATTGTTGCTTTCATCTTTTGGTTCATATCTTCCATTATTTCTAAAAGTTGTCTTGCTGATTTAGAGTCTAAACTTCCTGTGGGTTCGTCTGCTAGTATTAGTTTAGGAGAATTTACTATTGCTCTTGCCGAAGCACATCTTTGTTTTTGCCCTCCTGATACTTGATATGGATATTTATTCAAAATGTCTTTAATTCCTAATTTTTCTGCTATTTGTAATATTTTTTTGTCTATTTCTTTTTCTTGAACTTTATTTATTGTTAATATTAATGCTATATTTTCTTCAATTGTTAATGTATCTAATAAATTAAAATCTTGAAAAATAAATCCTAAATTTTCTCTTCTAAATTTTGCAATATTTTCTTCTTTTATTTCTGTAATGTCTTTTCCATCTAAATAAATATGTCCGCTACTAACATTATCTATTGTAGAAATACAATTTAAGAGTGTTGTCTTTCCAGAACCACTAGCTCCCATTATTCCTATAAATTCTCCTTCTTCTACATCAAAACTGATTCCGTCTATTGCTTTTGTAATATTTTCTTTATTTCCATAATATTTTTGAATTTGCTCTACTTTTAATATCTTTTTCAAATTAATCCCTCCTCATTTTTATATCTGCAACTTTTAAAATGTTGCATAAGTATTTAACTATTTTTATTATAATTCCTTTTTTAGCTTTTTCATATAGAAGTAGTTTGCATTTATATTACAGTTTTGTAAGATAAAAATTTCTCTTTGCAAATTACAAAGAGAAATTTTACCTTATCATTTTTTTATTTTTAGGAATAGTTATTATCATTTCTGTATATTCGTTTTCTTTACTCTCTGCTTGTATTCTCATTCCTAATTCTTCACACATTTTTTTACATAAATATAGTCCTATTCCTGTTGATTTCTTTTGATTTCTTCCATTTGTTCCTGTAAATCCTTTATCAAATATTCTATCTATTTCACTCTTCTTTATTCCCATTCCATTATCTCTTAGCTTTAACTGTATATTTTGCTGATTTTCTATTGCTGTTAATGATATTACTGTTCCATTTTCTTTTTTGTATTTGGTGCTATTTATAATTAATTGGTTTAAAATAAATTCTAACCATTTTTCGTCTGAATAAGCATTTACAGATAGATTTTTTAATTCTACCTTTATATCATTTTGTATCATTATTTTTTTATTTCTTGCCAATACATTTTTTACAACATCTGATAAAGAAATTTGTTTTATAATAAAATCATTTGAAACTTTATCTAGTCTTGCATAAAATAAGGCTTGTTCAACATAATTATTGATTTCTTCTATCTCTTCATCTATTTTATTGGTTATTTCTGATTTATTATTTTCACATAGTAATTTTGATGATGTAATCGGAATTTTGATTTCATGTACCCAACTTTCTATATACTCTTTGTAATCTTTTTGCATTGCTTTTACATTACTTACATTTTCAAGCATTGATTTATTAGCTCTTTTTAAAATTTTATAATGTGCTAAATTTTCTTCTCGTGTTGGCTTTTTAATTACTTCTGATATTAGATATTTTTCATCTAGTCCATCCATAATCTTATTAATTTCTTTTAAGTATTTATTTTTGCTTAAATAATTTGAAATTAGTGCAATTATAGAAAATATGAAAGATATAGTTACTATTATGATAATAGCATTATTATCTATTTTCATAGCTTTCATATAGCCTATAATAATTATGCAATATGTTATAAAACCCAATATATAGTTTATTTTGTCTTTTATATATTTGGTGAATTTCATAATTTGTATCCTTGCCCTCTCTTTGTTTCTATTAAATTTTCTACTCCAATTTCTTTTAGTTTTTCTCTTATTCTTGTTATTATTACACTTAAACTATTATCATCTGCATAAACTTCATTATCCCATAAATAATCAATTATTTCTGTTCTTGGTATGATTCTGTCTGTATTTTTAAATAAATAATAAATAGTTTTTATTTCTGTTTTTGTTAGCTCTATTGATTTTTCTTTATACTGCATTTGTGATTTTAAAATATCTAACATGATTCCTTTAAATTCGATCTTGCTTTCTTTTTTATCATTTTCAGAATATGATCTATTTAATAAATTTTGTATTCTTGCAAGTAAAATTGGTACATTATATGGTTTTTCTATATAGTCATCTCCACCTATCATTATTCCTTTCAATTCATCCATTGAACTATTCCTACTTGTTACAAAAATAATTGGAATTTTTGATTTTGCTCTTATTTTACTACAAATCTCATATCCACTTTTTTCTGGTAAATTAATGTCAAGTAAAATTAAATGGCTATCTATTTCAAACACTTGATTTTCTACATTATTAAAGTCTGTAATTGTATTTACTTCGTAACCACTATTTTGCAATAATATTTTTAGCTCTTCTCTTATTTCAATGTCATCTTCTATAATTAGAATTTTATACATAATATTTTCCTCCACTTAGGCATTATATCACTTTTTTGGATAATTATAAATATTATTTGTTTTTCTTATTTGCAAAAATCTTATCCATATATTCATCTGGATAATAGTTATCTAAAAATATGTCAATTTTGTTTTCTGCTTCAATATTATTTCTTCTTTCTTTTTGTCTCTCAGCTACAAGACAAGAAATTGTTATATTAAATACCATAAATATAGAAAGTACAGATGTTAATATTTTAAAATTTATTTTATTTATGTTTGCTCTCATTTTTTCTACTTTAGGTTCTATATACAAAATATATAATATCCCTGCAATTCCCCAATAAGTACAATGTAATAAACTTGTCCTACCATTTAGATTAAATAGCAAATATGAATAATCCCATGATATTGTTCCAAATGCTTTTTCTTGAACATAAGATGCTATGTATTCTGTTAGTCCTCCCAATATCATTGAAACAAAAAATACTTTCCCTTTATTTCTTGTTTTTATGAGTTTGAAAGTAATATAATAAGCTATTCCTCCGATTCCATATACAGGTGTAAAAGGACCATATATTAAACCTTGTCTTGATTCAAAATAACCTTTTTGAAATAAAACTACTATCATTTCAAAAATATATCCTAATATGCTTCCTATTATAAATATCCAAAATATAATTACTAATTCTTCTAATAGTTTTTTCTTATTCATATTATTACTCCGTTTTTTATCAATATTATATATTATTATTTATTTTTTTAGTATTGTTTTAGTTTGCATTTATCTTACAGTTTTGTAATATAAAATTCCCACAAGTTTATTTCAATGCTACTATTTATTTAATAAACTTGCGGGAATTTAATCATATATTCAATTTTTTATATTCTTACTTGTTTTTTGTTAATCACTTTCTATTCTTCTTTCTTATTATAAACTTTACATGATATTTTATAAGAAACAAAGTACATTAACACAATTACTGCTATAAGTAAAAGCATTCCATAATTGTTTATAATGTTTTCTATTATTTCTATATTTATATTTATGTTCATTTTTATAAATAAAAATGCTATTCCTGATACTATTGCAACGATACCAAACACTAATATAAACATTTGAATTCTTCCTTTTTCTGCTCCCCATTTGTATATACTTGGTATTTGAATTGATTGTATCAAAGCTATACCAAACATTCCTCCTACTGTAGAAATAAGTAATCCTTTATAATCTATATTTATCATATCTTCTGGTTTTATGTAATTCATTATGTTTGCAACTAATATTGTAATTATTACACCTATTATTCCACCTACTATAGCTGATCCTATTGCTAAAATATACTTTGATTTTACTATTTCTTTTCTATTTGTTGGTAATGTCAAAACATATTTATTTGATTTTGCTATTTCGTCATAATTAAATGTAGAAAGTGCTATCATTCCAACCATTGTGCATATTATAATTGGTCCATATGTAACTGCTTTTGAACCTATTATTGCAATACCACAAAATAATACCATAATAATCATAGATGTTTTATATGCAGCTAAATTATATAAATCTTTTTTTATTAATCCTTTTATCATTGTTATTTCTCCCCCTTTACATACAATAACATTATATCTTCAATACTTGGTTTATCTATAGTTGTTATATTATATTTTCTTATAATATTTTCTTTATTATCTGTTAAAACTTCATATTGATATTTTTCTTTTTTAAATCTTATATAATCTTGTTTGTCTATATTTAAAAATTCTTCTTTGCTACACTTTATTATTCCATAGTTCTCTAATAGTTCTGCTGTTGGAATATTAAAAATTATCTCTCCTTTTTCTATAAACACGATATAATCTGATATATGCTCTAAATCGGTTGTTATATGGGTAGAAATAAAGATAGACCTTGTTTCATCTTCCTCTATATAATTTCTAAAAATGTCTAAAATTTCATTTCTAACAACTGGATCTAATCCACTTGTTGGCTCATCTAGTATAAGAAGTTTTGGATTATGAGAAATTGCAGTTGCTATTTTTAATTTCATTTTCATACCACTTGAATAATCTTTTAATAGTTTATTTGTTGGTAAATTAAATTGTTTTAGATAATTTATGTATTTACTTTCGTTCCATTCTTTGTAAATATCTTTCATAATAGAATTTATTTGTTTTGCTGTTAAATAATCTGATAAAAAACTATCATCTAATACAACTCCAATATTTTGCTTAATTTCTTTTTCATGTTGTTTTATATCCTTACCTAATATTTTTATATTTCCATTTGCATTTGTTATATTTAAAATTGATTTTATTGTGGTTGTTTTTCCTGCTCCATTTTCTCCTACAAATCCTACTATACTACCTTTTGGTACTGCAAAATTAATATTTTTTAATTCAAATCCATCATATTTTTTTGATAGATTGTTTACTTCTATGTTATTTTCCATTCTATATTTCCCCCTTATACATTAGTTTAAAAAGTTCTATTATTTCTTGTTCAGATATATCTGACATTTGTGCTAATTTAACAATTTTTTCTATGTAATTTTGTATTTCTTTTCTCTTTTCTTCTTGTATGAATTCTGAATTCTTTGGTGCTACAAAACTTCCTTTTCCTTGCACACTTTTTACATAACCTTCTTGTTCTAATTCATCATAAGCTTTTTTCACTGTTAAAAAACTTATTTTTAAGTCATTTGCCATTACTCTAACAGATGGTAACATATCTTCTTCTTTTAATTCATTTTTTAGTATAGCTTGTTTTATAGCTTGTTTTATTTGTTCATATATAGGGATACTACTACTGTTACTTATAATAATATTCATAAGCTCCTCCTTTTTCTTATAACACTATATAACAGCATATAACATTTTGTCAATAGATTTATTAAATATTTTTGGTTTTATACACAAAAAATAAGCAAAATGCCTATTATCATAAGCACTTTGCTTTTACCTTATAAACTAATTTTCTATTTTGTGTAATCCACTCTTTGGAAAAGTTATTGTTAGTTTTGTAAATTCCTTTTCTTTCGATTGAATTTGCAACTTTAAACCTAATTTATCGCATAATTTTTTAGTCAAATATAAACCCATTCCAGTTGAATAGCCTTTTTTTCTATTTGTTCCAGTAAAACCTTTTTCAAATATTCTTACTAAATCCGATTCTTTTATTCCACAACCATTATCTTTAATAATCAAATTAATATAATTATTGCTATTTTCTCCCCAAACTTCAATTTCTTTTTTGTCTTTGTCTAAATATTTTATAGAATTCTGAATAATTTGAGATATTATAAACACTAGCCATTTTTCATCTGTAATTACTATATGCTCTAAATCATGAACATTTAAAGTAATTTTTTTATTTAACATATAATGCCTATATTTTAATATTACACTATGAATAATTTCAGCTAGTTGTATCTCTTTTACAAAGTAATCTTTTTCTGTATTTTCACTTCTTGCATAATAAAGCATTTGTTCTACTAATTGATTTATTTTATCAACTTCTTGTTTTAATCTAAAATCATTATTATTTTCTAGTGCAAGTGATAATGCTGATATAGGTGTTTTTATTTCATGAACAAAGCTTTCTACATATTCTTGATATTCTGCATTTTCTTTTTCTAATTCACCAATTCTATCATTCATAGATTTACAGGCTTGCTTTAAAGCATAATAATATGCTTTATTCTCCATTTCTAATGGTTCTTTTATTATTTCTGATATTAGATACTTTTCGTTAACATTGTCTACTAATGAAATTATTTTTTTAGCTTTCTTTTTTTGTCTAAAATATTCACTTAGTAAATATCCTAGCATAAATATAGATAATACTCCAACTGTAATTACTATATAAAATTTTTGTATATCTGCCATTAAAAATATCATTGTTGTTATAATCAAAAAGCTTATTTGATATAAAATTAAAGATATTTTTTCTTCTAAAAAAGTTATAAAACTCATAGTTTATATCCCTTTCCTCTAACATTTTCTAGTAAATCTTCTATTCCTATTTCTTGTGCTTTTTTTCTCAATCTATTTATATTAACTAATAAAACATTTTCTTCTAAATAGTATTTATCGTTCCATAGTTTTTCTAGCAATTCTTCTTTTGTAATTACTCTATTATCATTCATAAAAAAGTAATATAATATTCTAAATTCATTACGAGTTAACTCTATTTCTTTATCTTTGTATTTCAACAATGATAAATGTAAATCAAGTGTATAACCTTTTTTTGTCATTTCTTTGAAATTTTTAGGATCTGTTAAATTTATTGCTCTTTTTATCTTTTCTAATAAAATTATTGTATCATAAGGTTTTGATATAAAATCTATCCCTCCAACTTGAATACTCATAATTTCGTCTTGTGTGCTGTCTCTACTTGTTACAAATATGATTGGTATATTACTTATGTTTTTTATTTTTCTACATATTTCATATCCATTTTCAAATGGTAAATTTATATCAAGAAGAATTAAATTTGCATCAATATTTTCTATTTGTAAGGGTATGTTTTCAAATTCATTTAGTAAAATTGTTTCATATCCATTCTTTTTTAACAATTTTGATAATTCTTCACGAATTTTCAAATCATCTTCTATTATTATAATTTTCATATTTCCTCCATCTTTTCATATTATAACATAATTTAAGCAAAAGAAAGCTAGTTTTTTAGCTTTCTTTTAAATTTCTTTTGAATTCAAAATATGTTGCAATGTAGTAAATAATATAAATAACTAAAAATATTGCTAATCCTCCAAAATAATATGATAAATACACATGTTCACTTGATAAAAGTGGTTTATAAAAATTGTTTATTGATGATAGTAAACAAAAACTAATAATAGTTGGATAAATTATTGGTAAACCAAATAATACTAATAGTTGTTTTCTTATGGTTTTATATATTTGTTCCTTTTTCACTCCTAGCCTATTTAATACATTGTATCTATATTTGTATTTTGTCGAATCTGTTAAACTTTGTATTGCAAGTATTGTTCCAACTGTTGCTATAAATATGAATGCCATATATAAGCATATAGAAGATATAATTGTTGTCATTGTATTTGTTTCTTCTATTATAGTTCCTCTTACCATTACTTTATAAAATGTATTTACTTCTTCCCCATCTTCATTTATATAGGTTAAATATTTCTTCATTCTATCTTCTATTTTCGTTTCTAATTCTGCTTTTGTATTTTCTGTTGTGTTTACTATTAAATGACTTTCATCTATTTCTAAGTTAGATATCGCATCATCTGGCAAAATGAGTGTATAAGTTGTATTTGAAAGTCTTAGCCAATAATCTTCTGTTATAATTTCTTTTTGTTTTAATTTTATACCATTTGATAATGTTATTTCTTTAAATGAAGGAAATTCATTTATATAACTTTCTCCAGCAATATCTGTTATTATAGAGTATTCATCATTATTTATTGTAATTGGTTTTTTACCTTTTAATTCTAATAATTTATTATAATCACTTAGTTTTATTACAGGATCAAATCTTCTATCATCACCTGTATAATCATAGCTTGACATAGTTTTTAAGATACTTGCTGATTTATCTTTATATATATCATATATAAAATAGTCTTTAATTGTATAATCTTCTTTTATTACTTCTAAATATTCTGGTAAATGTTCTCTTTCGTCTGCAACAGTAACTTCATAAGGTGCTTCCATACTTATTTGATAGTCATACATTCCTTTATTAAAGCTAGAAATATTTAAGAAAAATAATGTTAGTGTAATTAACATTGTTAATGTTCCTAATGTAAATCCCATTGTCCTTGCTTTAGATGAAAATGTTCTTGCAACAAATAAATTGTCTTTTTTGTATTTTATATTTTTATTATTTAAAATAAATGCTAATATAAAATCTGCTACACTTATCATTACTCCATATATACTTATTATAATTAATGCCATACTTAATATCAAATAATTTGGTGTTGATTGATTTCCTGCGTTATCTAAAGTCCATTGTGAATTCCAAACTACTAATCCTGCAATACCTATTATCAAGCTTATAACAAATATAATATTGCGATGTTTTTTCTTTTTAGTTATTTTTTGTTCATTTTGTTTTTCTAAATATAATAAATCATGAATATTTATTTTTTTCATTCTGTGATTTGCTCTAAATAAAACTAATACATATATTATTGCAAAATATAATAATAGTAAAAGAATTGACATCATATTTAATTCAATAAATATTGCTTGTGGTAATCCTAATATGCTAACTATTACCATTGACATAAATTGGCTTACAATAAATCCTATTGGAATTGCTAATACTAATGAAAGTAATCCTATTAATAAATTTTCTATTAAAAACATTTGAGATATTTTTTTCTTTTTTATTCCTAAAAGCATATACATTCCAAATTCTTTACTTCGCTTTTCAAACATGAATTTTGTTGTATAGTTTATCAAAAAGCATATAACAAATATAACTATTGCATTTATAAAGTATAAAACATAAGCAAATGTATCTAATCCTTTTGATAATTCAACTACTGCTTCTGAGCTAGATATTAAGTTTAATGCAAATATAAGTGAAAATGAAATTGTAATTGTTATTAAATATATGATATAGTCTTTTATACTTCTTTTTACATTTCTAAAGGCTAATTTATTTAACATTACCAACATCACCTCCTAGAAGTGTAAGCATATCTAATATCTCGTTAAAGAATTCTTTTCGTGTTTTTTCTCCTTTAATTATTTCATTAAATATTTTTCCATCTTTTAAGAATAATACTCTGCCACAAAAGCTAGCACTAAAAGAATCATGTGTAACCATTAAAATAGTTGCTTTTAATTTTTCGTTCATTTCTTCCATTGTTTCTAATAACATTCTTGAAGATTTACTATCTAATGCTCCTGTTGGTTCATCTGCTAATATCAATTTAGGCTTATTTATTAATGCTCTTGCACAAGCACATCTTTGCTTTTGTCCTCCTGATACTTCGTAAGGAAATTTTTCTAGTATATCACTAATTCCTAATTTACTAGCAATGGATTTTACTTTGTTATCAACTTCATTTATGTTGTCTTTATTAATTATTAATGATAATGCGATATTCTCTGCAATTGTTAATGTATCTAACAAATTAAAATCTTGAAAAATAAATCCTAAATTTTCTCTTCTAAAATCTGCTAAATCATCTTCTTTTACTGTAGTTATGTCTTTATTGTCTATATAAATATGTCCACTTGTTACTGTATCTATAGTAGAAATACAATTTAATAGTGTTGTTTTTCCACTTCCACTTGCTCCCATTATTGCTACAAATTCGCTTTCCGAAATATTTAACGAAATTCCATTTACTGCTTTTGTTATATTGCTATTTACTCCATAGTATTTTTTTAAATTTTCTATTTTTAAAACTTCTCTCATAAGCTCTCCTTTCATTTAGTTTTAACACTAAATTTAAAATATATGTTTTTTATTAAATTAATTATAGCAAGTTTGGGTTTAAAATAAAATTACAGTTTTGTAATAATTAAAAGAGAGCAGTTCAATTCTGCCCTCAAAACACAAATTATGCTTTTAATATACATTGTTTTATCCTTTTGAAATATTTCATATATAAATATTTTTTGTATTGAATTTTGATTATTTTAAGGGAGATTCCATATAGAATCTCCCTTTGTCGCACTTAATATTGTTCACTCAATTCGTTTAGTGGAATAAGAGTAACTGGTCCTTCATAATGCCCTTTTTTACATACTTCCAAAACTTCTTTTAAAAATTTGTCCGAAGAATTTACTTTTTTAATTGAAATTGCTATAAATCCAGGTGTAGAAAAGCCTGATATCTCAGTCGAAATTGTAGCTTCTTTTTCCCTAGTTATTTGAGATAATGCAAAATCATAACTTCTATTTCCAGCCTTCATCTCAAATGCTAAATCGTCCCAAACCATCCAATTAGCCCAAATAAATAGCCCAATTTGATTTTTTTCTGTCGCCTCTGTCAAAATGTTCCGAAGCATTTTTTCTGTCATAAGAGATCCTCCTTAAAGTTCTGCTAGCAAAATTACTCATACAACATCTTTTTGATATAATTATCCTACCCAGTTATAACATAAACCTATGCTCTTTTCATATGTAGAAGTCAAAAGTCCTGATCTTACATATTCATCTATAATTGCATTAGCTTCGTTTTTACTTAAATTGATATGAAATTTTGCTTTCAGTCCTGCTATTATAGCCTCTTCAGTAATTTTCTTTCCTATCGTTGCCAAGTAATTATAAATTACAAATTCCTTATGCTCTTTAATTTCTTTTTCCGGCATTACTACTATACAATTTTTAGTCATCATTCTTCCTCCTTGTCAATTGACTTTCTAAAATAAGTTAACAGGTTACATTTATTTTAACTGTTCTTAAATTAGAACAGGAATTTTAAGCTATATTTTATTGGTAATATATCATCTTTGTATAAGGTTGTCAATTTACAAAAGGAAATTTTTCCTTACTTAATTGTAATTTTATAAATTATCTTTTATTTCCGGGAATAAGTCATATAAATTATATCCTAATAAATCATCAAAATATGCCTTTAATTTATATGTTTCTTTTATATGATAATGTGTTTTAGCATAAACTCCATGTCTTAACAATAAATCCATCCCTCTTTTATCAATTGTTAAAACTTTAGTAGTACACATCAAATCACATAAATTAATTATTTTCTCATAAATTGTGTATTCATCTTTTATATATTTTTTTACAAATTCAAAATTAGGATTAGTTCTATCTGTTTCATCTCTATCGTTTGATATGCAATCAATATCATTATTTAAAAAGGAATGTTTAATACAAATTCCAGCATATTCTTCATCATATCCTAATAATTTTATATAATCATAACCTTTCATAGCATGTGGAAATACACCACTTTCAATATAATCGTATTTTTTTCCAATATCATGTATATAGCCTAAAGTTTTAGCAAAATCTTCATCTAAATTTAGAGCTTTTGCAATTCTTCCTGCAACATTTCCAACACAAATTGAATGATTTATCCAATGTTCATTTGAAGTTTTATGTCTTTCTTCTTCTAACATTTTTAATGCTTCTTTACTTGTTAATTTCATTAAAACTCATTCTCCTTTATTTTGTTAACTTATTAAATAAATCTGTATAAACTTTATTTACATCAATATAATTAATCATTGTTATTTTATGATTATTGTTTGTTAATTCATAAGATGAATCTTCTCTTATTCTAGGACAACTAATTTCTTCACTCATAAACCAAGATTTGTTTAACATATATGCTATTACTGAAATATCCCAAATAACTCTTCTTTCTTGTATTCCATGTACTCCATCATTATAAAATCTTTGACATAGATAATCACATAATTCATTTTTTCCTTTTAAAAAATGTTCTAATTCATATATTGATGTTATCAAGTTTGATGCTACATTTTTACACGGAATAATTGTTAATTTTGCATTTGATTCAAATATAGTTTTTACTGCTTTTATATCTTGTCTAAAATTAAATTCATCATTTTTATTTTGTAATAAACTATTCCCTCCAAGCCAAATTATTTCAATTCTATCAATTATTTTAGGTTCTTTTAATATTGCAATTGCTATATTTGTTATTGCACCTATTGATAATATGTATGTTTTTTCATTCTTTAATGCTATTTCAATTATTTTTTCTACTGCTTTTGTTGTTTCATTATAATTATTTTGTAAATAATCTTCAGAACCTTTATATACTTTATTTGTAGTATCAAAATTAAGATATTTGCATATTTTTATTATTTCATTATAGCTTTTCTCATTTCCTTCTATTATTGAAATATTGTTGTCATGATGATATGGTGCTACTGTAATTGCTTCTATATTAAATCTTTCCTGTGATTTTAATAAATATGCAAGAGCAAATTGGTCATCACATTCATTATATGTATCTGTATCTAGTATAACATTTATTTTGTCTATATTTTTATCTTTTTTATATAATTTAGATATCTTTGAATATATTTCTTTCCAATTTGATACTTTTTCAAAATTTTCATTATTCTTATTATATCTTGTATTCATAAATAGAACCTTTGTGCCAACTTTTTCTATATTTACAGCTGTTTGAGTGCTATCTTCTATCATAATATCAATATTATTTTCTTTACATACATTTGCTTTTTCTTCTTTGTTATAAGCATTTGTTAGAATTAACTTATCATAAACGATATTGTATTTCGCTAACCATTCCTCTGTAAGCTTATATGGGTTATTATATTCTCCATTATTTCTTCCAGATATGATAATAATTTCGTTACCATCTTCTTTTAATTTTTTTATTGTTTCTGTGGCTCTATGAATAGGTTTTAATTTAATAGCAATTCTTTCAATACTATTTTTATAAAATTCCGTTTCTTCTTTTTCAGTCCAATCAAACATTCCGTATCTTATAAAAACATCTTTGTTTATAATTCCTGTATTTCTTAGTTCTTTATCATGTTTTAAGTATTCTTTTAATAATTCATCATTAAAATTAGAGATAACATTATCTATATCTATTCCTATTTTCATTTCTATACCTTTTATCCTTTATTTTTCGTTATATTTCATATTCTTTAATTTCACAGTTTCTTAATCCTCTATCTAAAAACATTCCATCTTTTATTCCTTCAAAATATCCATTAAATGCTTTGGATACTCCACTATGTGCAACAATTAATACACTTTCATAATCTTCTTTTTTTAGGTCTTCTAAAAAGTTATAAATTCTCTTAAAAAACTCTCTTATATTTTCGGATGTGCCATATCTAATTGTTGTATTATAATTCCAGTATTCATCTCTGTTAGTTACTGTAAGAGGTTTTCCTGATAAATCTCCAGGATCTCTTTCTTTTAGTTTATCATTTATTAATATTTTTTTATTATTTACATTAATTATTTGTGCTGTATGTTTTGCTCTTAATAATGGAGAAGATATTATAATATCATAATTTATATTTTTAATTTTTTCTTTCAATTCATTAGCTTGTCTTATTCCGTTTTCGTTTAAATCTTCATTTTCATTATTATATTGTTTTAAAGCATTATGTGGCACTTCACCATGTCTTACTATATATACTTTCATTATTTTCCTCATTTTCTTTTTTATATTTTAGCTTCATCTTTTCTCGTAAATATATCCAATTAACATTTTACATTTATCCCTATAAATAAGTATTTTCATATATTTTTTACTTTGAAAGGCTAGTAATTATGGTTCTAATTCTAGCCCTTATTTTTTATTGATTATCTTTTTTATTCTTTAATAAATAAATAGATAAACAACTCAATCCTATTCCTAACATAGTAATAGCACTATTCATATCAATTTGTTTTAATACAGAAGTAACTACAATACAAATGCCCATTGCAAGACTAACTCCAATTAAAGCAATATTGATAATATCGTCTGCTTTACTATTTTCTTGTTTTGTTTGTGCATTTAATAGTTCCTCCACAGAAACACCTAAAATTTCTGCTAACTTTGGAATAGAATTAACATCAGGACAAGATAAATTTCTTTCCCATTTTGACACAGCTTTGTCAGTAACATTCATTTTTTCTGCCAAATCATTTTGTGTCATATTTTTTTCTTTTCTTAAAGAACTGATCATTTCTCCAAAAGTTTTGTTTGACATATTTAATACCTCCTCCTTTGATTGTTAATTCTATTTTATTACTGGTATGTCACAAACTCAACCGACAGTTAGTTTACTTTGATAAACCATTAGTTTAGTTGTAGTTTATTTAACTAAATTGTGTTACTACTTTATTGTATCTACAATAACATCTATTGCATTACTTACAAAACTTATTTTCCTTTGACTAAATATCTCATCATCATAAGATAATGTAACAACTGCTATTCCAATTTGATTTTCTTTTGTAAAATTAGTATCTCCCATTAGTGTAGTCCATTCAATTTTAATATTGTCTTTAGTTATATCTTTATCACTCTTTATTTCATATTGAAGTTCTTTTGCAAATGGAGTATTTGAACTTGATTTTACAATAATATTATTCTCTTTTTTATAAACTTTTATTGTATAAAATACTTTTTCTTCATCGTAACTAACATAGTTTTCATTTGGAGATACTGTTTCTTCATAAATTAAGCTTTCTTCGAGATTGACAGTATCAACAGGAGTAGAACTAATATTCTCAATATTTACCTTATAATTTTCTCTATTTGTAACACTATTTTCAATTAATTTATATGCAACAACTATTCCTATAACGATAATAAATAATAAAATTATAACTCCAATAATTATTTTTTTATTCTTGTCCATACTCCATAAATCCAACCTTTCAATTTATAATTTCATAGTAGTAATAACTTACTATCTATTGTTATAATACCATAAAAATAAAAATTACTCTATACTTTTTCGTATAAAGTAATTAAATTTATAACTATACATTATTTTTCTTTTTTGCTTATCAGAAAATAATAAAGTAGTGAACAAACACCAACACATATAACACAAGCAATAGTTCTAGCAATCCATATATTTAGTGGTGTCTTTTCTAAAAATTCAAGAATAATATTACCTGCTCCTATTCCCAAAAATAATACAATTAAGTATTTTATAGTTTCTTCAAATCTTGTTTTTTTCATTCTAATCCCTCCTTTTTAAGCAAGTAAGATAAAAGCAAGAATAAATAGTACAACAATAATTGATAAAACCGATATAATTATTTTTTGAAATTTATTATTTTTAATTATTTCTGTTTCTACATTGCCAACTTTTTGCTCTAGCAAATTTTGTATATCATTTCCTACTAATAAATCAATACTTGTATTTAATGCTTTAGATAAAGCAAGTAATTGATTAGCATCTGGAACTGTTTGATCTAATTCCCAGTTAGAAACTGTTTGTCTTGTTACGCCCACTCTTTCTCCTAATTTCTCTTGTGAAATTTTTTCTTTTTTTCTTAGTCCAAAAATATTATTTCCTAAACTCATTGCTTATTATCTCCTCTCAATAATAATTATATAAAATAACTATATATATTTCTACCAAAGGTCTTTTGAACTTTGTCAAAGATTTTTAACATTTGTATAATTATAACATTTTACATTAAAAATTTCTATATTATGATATAAAAAAGGAGTCTATCATTTATTAATAGGCTCCTAGTTATATGCTTAATAAATTGTAGTTTGGATTACTCTTTATCTTTTTTGCTATTTCTATATAATATACTAAATGTTAGTGTAAATAACATTGGTATAACTGAATAACCAGCATTATCTAATTTATGAGTAATTACCAAGTATCCACCAATCAAAGTTAAAATTGCAAATACAAGACTTAAAGTCAAAAATATTTTTACTTTTAATTTTTCTTTATTCATAACTTTTATATATCCTTTATATATTTAGTTAATAGTTGTTATCACAAATACATTATCCGTTTTAAAATTTTCTTCAGTTATATCTTCGTTGTATAAAACCCAATATAAGTGATTATTATTTTTATATTCTGATATATAATTAAATTCTTTCAATTCAATTATTCTATCAGTTTCTGCTGAAAATTTATCCCTTGTATTATCAGTAACTATATATAATTTATCTGATTTCTCGTAATATAAAATATCTGTTAAGATTAAATCTCCTTCAACAGTGTTTTGAGCCACTCTAATAAATGCTGTCTTTTTATTTTTGTAGTTTTCCATAAATTCGCTATATAAATTATCATTATGAACCATTGCACCTATAACAAAACAGTTATCTTTTTGAGCATCAAAAGATGTATATTCCTTTGATAAATTTCTTATATCTCTATTTTTTGTCAGTTCAGTATTGTAAAAATCATTTAAGTTACTTATACTACTGTTATTTTCTTTATTAAACTCACTATCTATTGGTAATTCATATTTCATAAACCAATTTCCCATTTTTACACCTATATTACTTTCATAAGGCTCATTTGGAGATACTCCAACATATCTAATAACTTTATAGCCTAATCCCCAATATGTCACTTTACTGCCATCATTATTAACTATTTTGATACAATACTTTGGCTCATGTCCTGTCGTTACTCTACCACTATCTATATAGTTTGTTATAATTCCTGCAACTATAAGTATCATTAAAAGTATTCCTACACCAATACATATCTTCTTTTTCATAAGATTCCTCCTTCAACTTACCATAGCGACAACTTACTATTTTGTTTCTAGTTATATATTGCTATTTATATATATCATTATCAATAAATATAGATTTAGAATAATCCTATATTAAACATTTCCTTTTAAAATTTTAGTTGTTATTTTTATCTTTTTTAATTGTTGCACCTATTCCCATACCAATACACACACCAATACTTATTCCCAAACATATACAAATAGGAATATTATGTACAAAAGCTCCTACTACTGTTCCTAAAGCTACTCCGAAGCACATTCCTATTGACATTCCCTCTGCCATATAAGTTTTAGATTGATCTTTAATCTCTACCTTATTATCTTTTTTATTCTTCATAAAATTCCCTCACTTCTAAATTAATGTTTATTCAATTCCTTTTCTAAATCTTTCATATACTTTTTCTGTTGGCTCTTTAAATAAGGTTTTGCAAGTAATTTCATTATAAAATTTTTCACTTCTATTTCTTCAGTAAAATCTAATTCAATATTACCATTTGGAAGTTCTTTAAAGATACCAATCCATTTTCCTTTTAGATTAGTATTTTCTAGATCAAACTTATACTCTTTTAATTTTTCTTTTGCTGTTATAGTAAAATAAGTAGGGAAATTATTTGTTGTATATTCAATAAAATGTGTTTCATCTTTTATTTCTATTTTTAATAGATCTGTTCTCCATTTATAATTTGAATTATCTGTAATAATATCCCACAATTTATTTTTATCACAAGAAAATTGTTTTTTTATATTTGATTTAATCATAAATACCTCCAGAACTTATATTTTAATTATTTTACAATAAATCTATAAATCGTATAAGTAACCTATATAATCCAAAAATATGTCAGTAATAAACAATACCTTAGTTTCTCCAAAATTCTATTAATAACTTTGATAATTCATTTGGATTTTCTTCGTTTACAATATGTGCTGAATTTTCAATAATTTTCATTGTTGCATTTCTAATATTTTCCGATAAATAATGTGCTGACTTAATATTAACATTATCTTTTTCTCCACACAACACTAATGTAGAACATTTAATATATGAAACTTTTGATTTAATATCTAAATTATACATAGAGTTTGTTAAATTAATAAAATTATTTTTGGAAATTCCCATACTATCAAAAGTCTTTTTTGGTATAAACTTAAATATAAAATTCTGTAATTTCAACATTTTCTTTGGTATCTCATAAGGTGTTCCAATTAAAACTATTGAATTTATTTTTTCTGGATGTTCTATTGCATAATCAATAGCTAATATACCACCTAAAGATAAACCACATAAATTTATCTTATCTTTGAAAGAATCACAATAGTCTGCAAATGTTCTATATATATTTTCATAATTGATTTGATAATTTTTTGCTAAATTAAATAAATTAGGATTGCTCACCTCTATATTACTTTTATTTAATTCTTCTATAACTTTATCCCAACTTTGCTCTGTTTGTCCTAATCCATGTACTAAAATATTAGTCATTTATTGCTACTCCTATAAAATTATTTTTAATATTCTCTTTCTTTTTTTATATTTTTAATCCATTAAGAAATCAAATATATTCATTCCTGCTGTTGTTTCTGATTTATACATTTCTGTGTATCCACATTTAGTACAACTTATCGTAATAAACTTTTTATTTTGCACATCAAAAACCTTTGCAAAATTTCCTCCTGTTGCTTGAAATTGATCTTTTTCATATTCTTCATTACCACATTTAATACATTTCCATTTTTCCATATTTATCATCCTTTCTTATAATTCAAAAATATTAGCTTTTAATACCAGTCTTGATATTCTAATTTTATCATCTAAAGGTATTTCCCACATACTTCCTACAATACTTCTTTTAAATTTATACTCTTTTGTTGGTTCTCCTATTAGCTTATTTAATTGTTTTTGTAATCCTACTTTATTCGTATAAATCGAAATCATTTTTTCAGAATATAGTACATTTATTGTTGTTTCTGTTTCACTTTTATTTGGTTCTTTATATGTTTTGCTCATAACATTCCCCTATTCTTACTTTTCTTGTTTATTTTTCTTTTGTGAATGTTATTAGTTGACTTTAATACAATATATCACTAAATTTTCTACTATATTTATCTATTTCATTTGTACTTTGACTCATTATAAAGTCTGTTACTTTTATTCTTAATCTCTCAACTTCTTCTTTTGTATAATTTCTTTCTTCTACTTTTACTCCAGCTTCATTAAATAAATTTATATCTTTGCTTGAAAATTTCATTGTCATATCCTCTTTTCTATTTTATTGTTTCATTAAAATTATACCTTTTATTTCTGGATGCAATAGCTTTATAAAATCTGTTGCATCTTGTTTTGTTCCTACTACACTTCCATAATGTGTTGGTATTGCTATTTTAGGTTTTATCTCATTTATTAACATTGCTGCTTCTTTAAAATCCATTGTATAAGTTCCACCTACTGGCACAAATGTAACATCACATTTTACCTTTCTATTTTCTTCTGTAATGTCTGTATCTCCTGCAATGTAATATTTAATTCCTTGTATCTCTATTATATAACCTACCCATCCATTTTCTTTTGGGTGGAATTGTTTATTAGTATTATAAGCTGGTATAGCTTCAAATTTTATACCTAATTCCATATCAACATCATAAGGTTCTACAGTAATTATATTATCTTGTCTAAATCCTTTCCTTAATAATTTTGTAAGCAGTTCTTCTGGCGCTACTATAACTGTGTCTTGTTTTTTTACTTTATCTATATCTTCTTCTGAATAGTGATCATAATGATCATGCGTTATAAATATTAAATCAGCATCATTATAATTTTTATCTATTCTAAATGGATCTATATATATTACTTTTTCTTTATTTATTCTTATACTACTATGGCATAATACTTCTATTCCTTCTAACATCTTAATTCCTCCATTTTTCATTTTACTAGAATTATATCATAAATTTTAAAAAAAAGCACAAAAAAAGCCAAAGTAATCTATATTTTTATTATAAATTTCTTTGGCTTTTAATATTATTTAATTATTTTAATATCCTGTTCTTGGTAACTTCTTTATTTCTAATTTTTTGCCATATGATATAGTAGGCCATTCTGCTTTATCTTCTAATTCGTGTTCTTTATAATTTCCTGTTAAATTAGTATAATTTATCCATCTATCTTCTGGTTGTACTGTTGGTAACACTTTTGCGAATATAAATGGTTTTTCTACTGCTTCAAAACCTGGCATTACTGTTCCAAATTCAACTTTAAAATCTGTAATAAATTCATCTTCTGCTAATTCTACTTTTGTAAAATCTATATAATTATTTTTTTGAGTATTATATGTTCCATATTCTTTATAATCTTCTGATTTATTTGTTTTGTATTTCACTATATAATCTAAATCTTCATTATATGTTCCTGTAAATAATTTTGTAATTCTTACATAATTATATGGTAAATTATCTGACCATGTAAAATTATCCAATGAAACATTTGATGTATTTTTTAAACTATTAAATCCATATTTTATTTCATCATTTGGTTGTGCTTGAATAATACCATTTTTATCAATATCTAGTCCTATATCAACACTTGTATTTTCTATTGTAATAGAAACTGTTTTCATATGTTCTTCTATCTCTATTTCATATTTTTCTGTATTCAAAAGGTAATTGTCAGAGCCACTATTGATTTCTTTTATATAGTATTTTCCTTTTTCAAGTAATTTACTTGTTCCAATTCCTTTTTCTATTGTGATAGTATCTACAAGTTCATCTTTTTCATTATATATTTCAAATATTGCTCCGTCTAATTTTGTTCCTTTGGTTTCTCCTGTTAGTTTATTGTCATCTGCAGATATTTTTGTTATTTCAATTTTTCCTTTAATTTTCTCATTTTCAAATTGAATATCTGTTATTTGGTTCTGTGTTAATGTTACTGTTTGTGGTTCTTCATTTAATACATAGGTTTCCAAAGTTTTTGATTCTTGCACAATATATTTTTGGTCGATTGGCAATCTTTTACTTATTGCCTCTCCATTTTTATCTGTTTTCAAGTTATCTACTACATTTCCTTTTTCATCATACACTTTAAATTCTACATTTTCAAGTTTTATTTCATTGTTATCTAAGTCTACCTTAATTACTTTGATTTGTCCTTTTTTCTTTTCATTTGTGAAAGTAATATCTGTAATTTGGTCTTCTTTCAATGTTACTATTTGTGGTTCTTCATTTAATACATAAGTATTTCCTGTCTTTGTTTCTTTTACAGTATATTTTTGATCAATTGGCAATCTTTTGCTTACTGCCTCCCCATTTTGGTCTGTTTTTAATTTATCTACTACATTTTCTTTTTCATCATATACTTCAAATTCTACATCTTTTAATTTTATTTCGTTATTATCTAAATCTACTTTTATAACCTTAATTTGACCTTTTTTCTTTTCATTTGTAAATATTATATCTTTTATTTGATTTGCCTCTAATTTTACTGTTTGTGGAGTTGTATTTAATTTATAATTTTGTAAAGTTTCTGTTTCTTGTAATGTTAATTTTTCAAAATCTCTAACTGGGTATTTAGATGTTATGGCTTCTCCTTCATCATTTGTTATGATTGTTTCTAATACATTTTTATTTTCATCTAAAACATTGAATTTAACACCTTTTAACTTTACTTCATTATTGTCTAAATCTACTTTTATAACTCTAACTTGAGCCTTTTTCAATTCATTTTCAATAGTTGATTCTTTTGTTTTATCCCATTCTACTTTTATTTCTGTATCTCCTGCTAAGTTATACCATTTATTTGTGTTTTTCTCAATCCATTTATAATTTCCAGTTCTTAGGTTTTCTACATAAATTTCTCCGATTTACATCAGTTCTGTATGTTCCTATTACTTTCTTAAACTCTTCACTATATAAATCAAATTCTACATTTCCTAATGAAATTTTATGGTTGTCTTTATCTACTTTATACACTTTTAAATTGCCTGTTTTATGTTTATTCTCTAAAGTTACTTCTGTTACTTTATTATAAGTTGCTTTTATATTTACACTTTCTTGTGATATTACATAATCATCATTACTTTTTATTTCTTTTAAAATATAATTATTTTGATATAACTCATAAAATGTTAAATTTCCTGTACTATCTGTTGTTGCTCTACCAATAACTGTTCCATCTTCTTTTGTTAATTCATAAGTAGTGTCTTTTATTGGTTGTTTCGTTTCTGCATCAATTTTTTTGATTTTTATGCTTGCAGTATTTGCTTTTAATGTTAAATTTGTTGTTGAACTCGTTAATGCTATTGGATCTCCTGTTACTGCATAATCTTGTAAAGATGAATCATAACTTGTAGCATAAAATACTGCATAAGATTTTGAATTAACATCTACTCTTAATTTTCCATCAATATCTCGTGTTTCAACTATATTTTTTGGTATCCTTACTTGGAATGTTTCTCCATTTCCAAAAGTATTTTGTTCTGTTCCTGCAGTATTTGTTATTTTAGTTCCTTCTGGGAAGTTAGTATTTGCTATTTCATAACTAGAAATATCTACATTTGAACTTACTGTGTAATTTTGAATATAGTAATCCCCACTTAATACCATATTACCTGATTTATTCATATTTGCTACTGGTGTTCTATAAGTAGCAGTTCCGTTCTCCCCTTCATTTACTAATCTATGAATTAAGTCCACTATTTGTTGCCCTTCACTATCTGTTGCATAAAAACCATTTACATTTGATTGTCCTAATACACAATATACTGCCATTTTAGTTGCTTGATAAGCATATCTCCAATCACTTACTCCTAAACTTTCTGGAGAATTATATGGGTAACCTGCTCTTACTACTCTCCATACTTTATTATAGGTTACTTGGTCTGATAAAATTTCTGTTAATGTAACACTATAATCTCTGTTTTCATCAACACCTAGTCTATCTACATTTAAACAATAAGCTGGATAAAAATTTCCATTTTCATGATATCCAGCCAAACTTGTTACTACATATCCACCACTTGGTAAAGAATGACTTTTTAAATGATATGGTACTTTTCCTATACTTGTTAGTCCAATATTATCTCCAATATTATGTGCTGCTAAGCTTGTTCCTATTGGTAATACATTTGTCATTATTATTATTGCTAATAAAAATGTTGCTACAATTTTGTTTTTTGACTTTGTCATTTTTCTACATACCTCCTTAAATTTAAAAATAAATATAAAAAAGAAACTAGCTTTAAAAGGGGGAAATTTGCTAGTTTCTTTTCATACTTATATTTTTTGATATTAGAATATTATCACTTTCCATTTTATACGTCAATGAATGTTTTTTGAAAGTATTTTGAAATTATTGTACTTTTATATATGACCTATATTGAAATATTGTTTCTGTTCCTTCTGCTGTTATATGGTATTCCGCTTCTGCATAATAGTATATAGTAAAATCTTCGCTATTGAAAACTTTATTTTCCACATTAGTTTTATTTGCTGTAAAACTTTGTGTACTTCCTACAATAGAACTACTAGGTATTACTTTTACATTGGTATATCCAAATTCTTTTATACAAGTATCTATTAGTCCTTTTAATTTATTCATTTCACTATCACTTTTCTTATAGGCTTTATATCCACCATTAAGTGCATTTTCGTATCTATCATATTTTGATAAATCTATTTTGGCTGGTTCTGTTTTAGTGATTTCTGGTTGTTTTTCTTCTTGTTTAGGTGTTTCTATTTTAGAATTTGTTACTTGATTTGTTGTTTGTTGGCTATTACTATTATTCTTATTTGAATTATTATTTTCTTTTATCTTTTGTGTTTCTGTATTTACTTTTTCTTTTGTTTCCTGATTATTTTTTTCATTTGTTGCTTTCTGTTTTTTTGTTTCTTGGCTTTCTTGTTTTTCTTCTGTTTTTTCTTTAACTTCTTCATTTGTATTTTGTACTAGCTCATTATTGCTAGCATTTTCATCTTTTGTTTCTTCAACTATTTTTTCTTCTGTAATTTCAGTATCATTTATTTTTGATACTTCTACTGTCTTTTCCTTTTGTTGTACTTTATAAAAAACAAATAAACCTATTAAGCCTATTATAATTACTAATATTATCGTAGATATAATTAAGATTTTCTTTTTCATAAGATCATCTCCTTCTATCCACATTATACCGTTTAATATGTAAAACGTCCACCCTTTTGAAAATTTTTGCTTATAATAGGTTTATTAATTATAAAGTTTCCTCTTCTTCGGGTTCTTCATCTTTTGATTTTGCTTTTTTTAATGAATTTTTAGCTTTTTTTTGCACATTCTCTTCATGTTCTTTTAACTTTTCATTATACGCATCTAAAACAATTTTTGATATTTCTTCTCTTGTTTCTTTATTAGTAGGATAACAAGCATCTTTATACCTTTTTTCTTGTGTTTCTTTATCATAATATGAACGTTGTGGTAATTGTACATATAGCTTATCTTCTTTGCTTCTTTTTACTGTTACACCTTCAATGTTAAAACAATCATCAATACTTATGGTTGCAATTCCTTTAGTTATATTTTGACTATCATTTGTCAAATTCATATGTTTTACACTAATGTTCATTTTTAATAGTCCTCCTTTCCACAAAATTGTCTATATAAAATTATTACATAGCTTCTTCATTTTCTTCTGAATTACTTTCATTTAGAGTATTAATACATCCAAGTCCTAAATATAGTAAATAGTCCTTTACTGTTCTACCTTTTTCTAAAACTTCTTCCATTGTATTTTGTGTATGTATTTTTTCTTCTTCACTTAATAATTTTAAACAATCCATTATTTGTTTTATTGTTAAATAATGACTTTTTCCATCTTTTTTTATAATATAAGTTTCTAATATATCTATATCATTTTCTTTCACTAGATTATCTAACCATTCATTAAAGTTATCTTTACACATATTCTTCTTCCTCTTCTTCTAAATCAATTTTATTTTCTTGTACCTCCTCAAATTTGGCAATTTCATATTTATCACCCATTTGCTCTCTTCTTATATAAGCTAATTTATAATCAATAAGGCAATTTTGATTTGGTTTTTCATAGGCTCTGTATTTATAACCTCTTGTAGTTTCTCCCACAAATTCAATTACTCTACCAAAGTCATCTTCTAAATAATATTTTCCATCTTTTTTTTCTTTTATCGAATTTTTAAATATTTCAAATTCTTCTTTATACAATTCTTTATTTATATTTCTTTCAATTTCATTTACTAATTCCTTGTGTTCTTTTTCAAATTCATAACGTTCTTTCCATTCTTCAATATTTACATATTTAGATAATTCTTTATCATATCGTTCATGTCTTTCATCATACTTATTTCCATATTGACTTATATCTACTTTTCTATAATAATTTCTAACTTTCAATAAAGCATATTCAAATGGAATTGTATTTTTATTAAGTTGCGATATCTGTATGTTGCCATCTAACATACTAATCATTAAATACCTTAATTTATCATCAAGGCTACAATTTTCTTTTGATGCATACTCGCATCTTTCATAATAAAGTGGTCTTGAATTATTACTTGCTATTGTGACAAATATTTGATTTGTCTTTGGTTTTAAAGATATTGTTTTGCATTTTTCATAACTCATATTACTCTCCTATTCCTATAACACATAATCTTTTTGCTCTTTGGTTAGCAATACAAGTAATTAGTGTTATTCTATTATCTTTTGTTGGTTCAAGTACACTAAAATCTGTTTCTTCTATTTCTTTGATTTCATCTGTTATATATGTTTTTGTTTCATATTTTGTTGTATATTCTATTTTCATTCCTTTTTTTATATTTTTTAAGTTTTCAAAAAAGGCTGCTTTGCTACCTCTGTTATGAGAACATAAGCAAACATTTCCCTCCAAATAACTGCTATTTTCAAAATGTCCTACATATTTTCCTATTGTTTTATTATCTGTTCCATCTGCTATTGGTGCTTTTATGATTCCTAACTCTTCTATTGTTATATACCCAATTATATTTTTGTCTGTTTTATCTATTGATAATGTATCTACTACTTGTTCTTCTATTGTTTTATTTTCATTATCCTTTGTATTATCTTTGTTTTTGAAATCTGGTCTAAATGCTAATGTCAACATTAATAAAAAAATTATCACTATAATACCTATTACATATTTTAAAACTTTTCTTATCATTTCTTTCCTCCATAAAAAAATAAGCGACAATTAGCTTTTTTAGTTGCTAATCATCGCTCTTCATATTTCTTGATATTAAAATATTATCACTTTCAAATTTATACGTCAATGAATGTTTTTTGAAACAATTTTGAAATTACATCTTTATTTCATAGTAATCATTCCATATTACTATATCTTTTTTTCTATTTCCTAATGTTATACTTACAGTTCTTCCTTTTATTTTGTTAAATGCTATCTTATTTATTTTTATTGCATAAATATTATCTGCATTTATATTTTTGCAATCTGTAATGTCTATTGAAACCTTTTTATTGCTAAGTCTTTCCTTTTTTATTAATTTAAAACCTTTATTGGTTTTACTATAAATATAAGTATTCTTTATATTAAATAAGCTAATTAATACTATTGCTAATCCTACACCTGAAATAATAACTACTGGTATAACATTATTTTCTTTTATTTCTTCTTGTTTTTCTTCTACTTTGTTTTCATAGCTTACTGTATAATCATAAATTGTATTTATTTTTTCTATTGTTCCAGAATATGTAACTGTAATTTTATATGTATTTGGATTTGCTACTCTTTTTACTGCTTGATAAATTTTATTTCCTTTATAGGTTTGTGGTACATTCTCACCATCAATAGTTTGTGTAGCATCTGCTTCCCAATTTACATTAATTAAGTAATATTTTGTATTGTTTAATGTAATTTCTTTTTCTATATTATTTAGATCGTTGTCTGAATAATTACTAAAATTTAATACTCTTTCATCTATTGTTTCATAATAACCATTGTTTATTGTTTCTACTTTAACATCTGAAATGGTTAATTCTCCCTTATATTCTCCATCATTAAAATTTTGTTTTTCGCCAAATTGTTGATTTATATACTCTCTATCTTGTCTATTAAGTTCTTTTGTTTCTATTATCTCTTTTGTTCTATAATTTTCTTCTGCTATTTTTTTATCTACATTGACAATTCTTAAGTTCTCTGTTTCTGTGTTGTAAATTTCATTTAAAAAGTCATTTTCTGCATTTTGTGTAGTTTGGTATTCTTTTTTTATTATATTGCTTCCTGTATTTGCATAACTTTTTATATTTCCAATGGTTATAGCTATTAACACAGTTAATATTATTAGTATTTTTTTCTTATTTGTCATTTTACTGTACCTCCTCTTCTTCCTCTTCTTTAAGTTCATTTATTCCTAGATATTGTTTAACTAATTTGGGAATATTTTTATTACTAAATCCTCTATTTAAGTAATCTTCAAAATTTTTATAGTCGCCTATATCATATCTAATTGCATTTGTTGTTATAACTTGTCCTTTTCCATCATCAAAAATAAACATGTACTTAGTTTTATCATAAGTTCCATATATTCCCTCTTTTTCTTGTTTTGCTCTTAAATTAATTAATCCAAAATCGCAATCACTTTTAAATCGTTCTATACTTAGCACTTGATTATCTTTAATTACTTCTGATTCCGACCAAAATACTAACACTTTTATTCCTGATTTTATATTTTCTATTTCTGGAATCTTTTTTATAAGTTGTAATTTAGAATCCAATTCATAAAAGTTATCAAATTCTTCTTCATTTATGTTGTAATTTATCGAATTACCATATTTCTTTATTATCTCTTCTGGTAAATCCTTTAACGCCTCTTTATATTTACTTTGCATTGCAAATTTTTGACCTTCTAAAAATGCTTTATTTAATTTGCTAAATACTTTACTTTCTTGTGTTATTTTATAAGTATCTATCATTTTCTTAAACTCTGAATTAACTATTGCTAAGCTAAAACATCTTTCTTCAATTTGTTTCTTGCCATATTCAAATGCTTTATTTTTTAATTTCTTCTCAAAATCACTCTTCATACTCGTTCTCCTCATCTTCCATTTTTGTTTCTAAGTCTTTTTTTATTTTTTCATCTATATTGCTATCATCTAACATTAAAATCTTATTATTGTTAAATAATTGTTCTCTATCCATGTATTCTTTATCTTTTAAAATATCTTTATTAGTAATTAATGTTCCTGCAAAGTCTACCCATACACCTTTTTCAATTACCTTTTCTTCTCCACTTTCTCTATATTCATAATAAAATAAATCTGACCTTCTTAATTTTTTAGGTATTCTTTCTTGTATTTCTGTATATTTAATAGTTTCCCTTTGTTCTTGACTTATTTTCTGTACTTTTTTTGTATTATCTATATAATCTTTGATTTCATCTTGATTTTTAGTATCTATTTTGTAATTTTCTTGTGTTTCAAATACTATGACCGTTTCTTTATTATCTGTTGTAATATTTTCTATATTTTTCAATTTTAATTGTTCAAAAATTCTTTTATAAGTTTCATTAATATATTTGTCTTCATCTGTTTCATTTGCAAATTCTATATCAGATTTACTTTTATTACTCCTAACTGCCTTTTCTAATTTATAATCAATTATTCTTTCTATTAGGTTATTATATTTATCAATTACTTCTGGCTCATGGTTATTTTCAATTACATTAGATAATTCCTCAATTTTTCCATTACTTTCATAATCAAGAGAAAATTCTGTCCTTGATATAGCATTTTTCTTATCTATGTAATATTCTTTAAAATTTTTCTTATCGTAATTAGAAAGAAATTCAACTATATCCTTTGCTAGTTTTTCTTTTCTTTTTTGTAAATTTATTTCATTTGGTATTTCATTATATGGTACATAATCATTTTCATAAAATTCTGGTCTAAACTCCAAATAATCTACTTTTAATGGTTCTTTTGTTATTTCTAGTTTATCTACATCTTCTATATATTTTCCTACCATAGTGTGATTATTACCCCAATAATCTCCTCCACCCATTCCATTTCCTAATGCTAGTAATAATGAAATTGGAGAAATTTTAACTTGTTTATAATTTCCTTTTTCTTTATATAACCATGCTAATGGGCAATGCTCTAAATCTATAAATTCCTTTTTATTGTGATTATAAATATATCTATATTCTTCATTTTCTAATTTCTCTAACTTTATTTCTTTAAAGTTGTCATTAGCAAATCCATATAATGTAATGTCATACCCTTTATCTTCTTTATCATATATATTTAGTTCTTTTTCTATTTTTTCTAATATCTCATAATCATAGTCTTTTTCTATTGGATTCTTATCTTTATCAATTCTATCTTTGCTTAAAGCATAATCACCTGCTACAAAAACCCTATCGTTTTTCCACTCATTTGCTAATTTTTTCATTAGGTTTAAAACTAATGGATTTCTATTATAAGACCATTCCATAAGTTTCACTCCGCCATTTGATCTCATATATTCCTTTTTATCTATATTTGCAACAATATAATATTGTCCCATTGTCTGTTCCTCCTACTTTCTTTTGTATTATTGTTCTTCCTCATAATTTATTTCATGATATTCTTTCTTTATATTCCCATTTCCGTCTGAATAATATCTTCCATGATATTCACAACATTCTCCTTCAAAGTACCATTCAATTTCTTTATTCTCATGTTTTTCAAACAATTTCTTTATTATTGGTAAAGGTTCTTCCCAAGCTGTAAAAAAACTAATTTCTCCTTCTTCTGGTGTTCCTTCACTATCCATTGCATTCCATTTTGTTCCCCAATTTTTACAACACCAGTCATACCATGTTGCACTTCCATATTTTAATATATTGTCAATATATAAGTTTCCTAGTTCATATAGTCCCTTTATTCCTAGCTTTTTCTCATCATCTCCTGGAATATATCTCTTTGCACTTTGCTCCAATTTTTCTATATTCTCAAAAGTGCAATGTTCTTTATATTTATTCCATAAGTTTCCATGATAACTAATTTTTATTTTTTCAAATTCATTCTTCAATCTTGTAAATTCACTTGGTGCTTTCTTACTCATTGCATAAGCTATTGCTGTATCTGTAATAGTTCCTTCTGTAAGATTTAATGATTTTGGCATTGGTATTAATTTTTCAAATGTTACTTTTTGACCATCATATAAATCTTCTAGCACTTCTTTAGGTGCTCTTACTATATTTTTACATAAATTTGGCATATTTTCTTCCTTTCTTGAGCATAGAAAAAAAGCCAGCTATAATAACTGACTTTTGCTCACAATTTTTTATACTAAAATTCTAATCTATTATTTTTTATATGTCAATGAATGTTTTTTGAACCATTTTTGAAATCTATTGTTTATTTTCTTTATTAATCATAAATTGACATATTTCTTTATCTATAAATTTATCATCTGAATATATCTTATTTATATCTATTTTTTCATTAATATCTTGATTTTTCAATATATCTATAATCTGATATTTTTGTTTTAAATATGTAATATTCTTATACAACTTTTCATTTATATCCTTTTTTAATACTGCTATAATCTTTTTTCTATCATCTGCTATATCTCTGATGTCTTTCTTTAATGCAGTATTTGGAACATACATATTTTGCTCATTTTTTATAAATCCCATACAAGCATTTACATTTCCTATTAGTTTATTGGTCTGTAAAAGTAAACTATGACCTGTAAAATTTCCTATCATACTTGCCGTTCTATCAAGTTTCATTAATTGTGGTAATACTTCTAATTTATAATATGTTGTTTTATCTTTTACCTCCAATTTTGATTCATCAATTCCTCCTGCTTGTAAAAGTTCATAAAATTTATAACTATTTAATAATTTATTCTTTGAATCATAAGCCTTGATACCTGTTAAATGATAAAACGATGTTGTTGGAAAAAATATCTCTTCTTGATCTATTGTTCTATCTTTATTTTCATATATAAACATCAATTTTTTATTTTTTAAATTCTTTTCAAATTCCTTTTGACTTTTGGCTATTATATCTATAAATTCTTTTTGTGCTAAAAAATTTCTCATGAGATATTATTCCTTTCTAAAAAATCTAAAGGGAGAGTATTTTCGTACCGCAGTACCTTAATTCCTCTCCCTTAATGTACGATTTTTCCGTTGCCTAATCAACTTTGTAGAGCTATACTCTACCACGAATTTTAGGATTTCCAGTCGCCTAACCGACTTTGAAAGGCTATACCTTTCCATGTTTTTTAGGTTATTGTGGCAGTCGCACCTGCTTTGCAATTAAATTGCAACTACTATTATTATATTCATTTTACAATATTTTATTACTAATGTCAAGCAAATTTCCTAGTCATTCTTTAAAACATTTTTTTTAATTTTCAATTACTTCTTCATCATCTTCACAATTAGTTTCAGAATTCTCTGTAATACTTTTATCTTTAAAAGACATAAACTCTTTTACTCTATTTAACTTTCCATTTTGTTCAATATACTCATCTTTATTGCTTTCAAAATTATATAAAATTCCCTCTAAATTATAAGATGTACCTAAGTAATAGTTATCTGAAATCATTTTTTCAATTTCACTTTCAAAATTAAAATTTAATTTATCAGAAATATTTTGAATTTCATTCTTCATTTTATCTATTTCAATTTTTTCGACATTATATTCTTCATCTAATAAACTGATTTTTGATTTTATCTGTTTTAAATTATTTTTCTGGTTTACTATTTTTTGTGATATTTCGTTGAGTTTTATAAAATCTCTTTTTCTTTCTCCATTAAACAATTGTTTAATATTGTACTTTTTATTCTTTAAATTTTGATATTCTTCATTCAATAATTTCAAAGATTCACATATTTTTTCTTCTTCTTTTCTTTCATCAAATTTTGATTCTTCCAAATTTTCTAGCTGAAATTTGCCATCAAAAACATCACTTAATAATTTACTTAATTTCAAATATTCCTCTTTATGCTCTAATATATATAAACTTTTAGAATTTTCCTTTATAATATTGTCAATGTATCCTGGAAAATCTTTTTCAAACAAAGGTATTATTACTTTCATTGCCTCATCATTTTCTATATACTCATATATATAATTAAATAAATACCATACAACTGGATCTTGTTCATAATTTTCTCTTCCTAAAAAATAACGCATATACTCATCATATCCATTATACTCATTAATTGCTTTTTCTTTTAATTCTTCATATAAATTCTCAAACATTTTTCCTCCATTATAAAATTGTTTTTATCATATTTATTAATTGCCATCGTAATTCGCTATTTATCAAAACTGTTGCTCCTATTGTTACAAAAATAAATAACACAATATAAAATAATAATTTTAGTATTTTTTCAATAACATCTACTATTACTAATAAAATTGTCCTTTTTCTCTCAATTACAATTTGTTCTTGCACGTCTGATGTCTTATCTTTTCTTTCCATTGCAATATCATATAATGATTTTTTCTTCATAGCATTACCTCTTATTTTTTCTTTTGAACCAATTAAATCTTTTACTCTTTTCTTGTATATCAGAATTTAATAAGTATGGTTTTAAAATAGTTTCAAAAAAGTATCTGTTTTTTACTTCAAATGGATCTGTTACATTTTCAGAATATATTGCTCTTTCTTTCCAAAAATCTCCCAAACTTATTCTAAAAGTTTCCTTTTCACTCTCTTTAGCAAAATTAAATACTAAATATGTATTGATATCTTCTCCTATTATTTGAAAACATTTTATTAAATTAGGAATTTCCCAAATCTTATTTCCAGAAACCACAATTTTTAAATCTCTTGTTAAAAATGACATCTTTTCTTCTTCGCTTATTTCATTTAATGCTCCATAATCGTAAATAAAAAAATTATAATCGTTTGTTAATATGTCTGACATATTTTTAGGCTTCAAAAACATATCTAAACCTTTAAATGTTATTTTATCTGAATTTTCAACATATATGGATTCTTTATTATCAATTAAATTAATTATAGAATTGTGATTATTATTCTCTATATAACATGTCTTAATATTAGTTAATTCACTTAAATATTTAGCCAAGTTTAATGCTAAAGTAGTTGCACCTATATGTTTTTCAGTTCCCACTACTCCTATACTTACTGTTTGCTTTACTCTTATATAATTTTCTTTTACTAACTTAGTTGTTTGATTTATAGAAATAATTTGATTATCTAATTTATATTTTATAGAATTTCCAAAACTCATTCCCTCTTGACTAAATACTTTTTCTAATTCTTCCTTATACTTGTTTTCTTCTGTAGCAGTAATAATATTGTAAATCCCTAAATTAAATATTTTGCCAAGTAACATATTTCCAAATTTGTATCCTTTAGCCAAAATAATTATTCTCAAATTATACATTTTTCTTATAAGGGTAATTTTTGATACTATCTCATCTTCTTGCGTTAACTTCTCAATTGCTTGTAAGTCTATAATTAAATAATCAATACTATTCAAATTTCGTAATTCTGTCTGCATAAATTTTTCAAAATTATATTCATTTATGAATCTAGTAACTATTGTAATATTATTTTCTTGACAATAGTTTTCCAATTCTACTTGAATTTCTTTTGATATATAAATATACTTTTTATATTTTTTTATTTCGTCCATAATTTTCATACCTCTAAAATCATTCTCTTACAATTATCGTTTCTCCATTTTGAGTTATAATTCTATTTTCTGTTGTTCCTTGCGTTTCATCTTGTTCATATTCTTCTGTTGGTTCTTCCAGTAATCCCTTTAAATTATTGAGTATTGTATCATTTGAATTTATATTCGTGTCTTCTGTTGTAATACTATTATCTGTAGTTATATTATTGATAATATTTTTATCTTTTCCAAAGTTCAATATTATTGCTACAATAATTACTAATATCAATATAAAGCTTAAAATAATTACTTGTTTTTTTAATTCTTCCTTATTGTTCATAAGCTCCTCCTTAATTTCCAAATAAATATGTATATGGATCAACCGCATTACTACTACTATTTTTATTGATTCTTATTTCAAAATGTAGATGTGCTCCTGTACTATTTCCTGTAGACCCCATTATTCCTAATACTTGTCCAACTTTTATATCTGTACCTTCTGCAACCATTAATGAACCTTGTTTCATGTGTCCATATAAAGTATAAAATGTTGTTCCGTCTTCCGAATTATGCTCTATTACAACATAATTTCCATATCCTGTTTGTCCAGCTTTCGCAACAACTACCTTTCCTGAAGATACTGCACATATTTTAGGTTCTGATATTGATATTACAACTAAATCTATTCCAGTATGAGCTCTACTTTGCAATTGTCCATTTACTATAATAGTTCTATTATTACTAAATTTTGATGTTACAACATCTTTTTCACTATTCCAATTTTCAAATGGCATAGGAAATGTTGCACCTTGATACTTTTTTAGTCCTTCTACTACTTCATTTACAACTATTGAACTACCTGTATCATTTCCACCATTCTTTTGATTTATATTTTTATTATTTTCAGAAGAAAAGGTCATTAATGCTACAACTGGGAAAATAACAACAATAAGGAGAATTGCAACAACTCCAATTATTATCATTTTAATTTTAAATGATAATAAAGAAAATGCTGTTTTTCCTAACTCCAATACTTCATTTCTATTATCTGGCATCTATTTTCCACCACCTATTAAATACTCTTTCTCCCATTCTTCTGCTTTTACATTTATTAAACTATGACCTGGTCCAACAAACATTAGTCCACGACCTCTATCTTTTTGAGATAATATAGTTTTTTCTTCAGTATTCAAGTTATATATTCTAACTATTTCTTCTAAGTCTTGTCCGATCAGTTCCGAAGAAAAATTTATAAGTTGAATTGTCTAATATTGCTTGTCCATATTGTTTTATTTCTTCTGCCAAAAAGTCTAAAATATTTTGTGAAATAGTTATTAAACCACATTCATATTTTCTACATCTCTTACTAAAATTTCTCATAAATTCTAGTGCTTGTGGAACTTTTTTATCAATTAACAAATATGCTTCATCGCATACTACATAACACTTTTCTTCTCTATTTTTAAAAGCCATATCTTCACAATATCTAAGCATATTCAAATATTGACAACTTTTAATATTACTTGATGCTCCTTGTAATGAATAAATATCTAAACACACAAAGTCATTATCTTCTTCTATTGTTGTATATCCATTAAAAATTTCTGCATTATGTCCTATTGCTAAACTTCTTATAATACTTCTAACTATTTCAATTTCATCTCTATGTTTTGTTTCCACATTTTCAACTTTTTGTTCTAGTAAATCATACAAATCTTTCATTATTGGAAACTTATTTCTAGGTATTAAATCTATATTAGTATCATAATCAATTCCAAATTTTCTATATAACTCTTCTAATGTTTCCATAAGTAAACTCATTTGAAAACTTGTTATTTCTGGAAAATATAGTGTAAAAAATGTTGTTAAGAAATCTAAATGTAATGCTAATGCTGATTTTGTACTACTATATTCTTCATCATCATCTTCAATATTATTTGGTAGTTTATTCACTTGCAATGGATTTATTCTTCCTACATTTTTTCCTTTTCCACCACTACAATCAATCCATTTTCCACCAATTTCTTTACACATTGACTTATACTCCGATTCGGGATCTAAAACATAAAATTTACAACCATTCATCCACTCATTTAACATTATTTTTTTTGCTAAATAAGATTTTCCACTTCCACTAGCTCCACTTATTGTTATATTTGAATTAGGTCTATCTGATGTTTTTAAAAAAGTATCTAATATAATTGCTCTACCATCTTCATCTGTACCTAAATAATAGCCTCTTTCATCTATTAGCCCACTTCCGACTAAAAGGCAATCCCTTGAATAATACTGACAAAGACATTTGCTTATTTGATATGTCAGTAATTTCATCATAACTAACATCATAAGGACTTGCTTGTTTTAATGCTATTTCTTGTTGAAAAGCTGGCAATCTTGCTTTTAGTCCCATTCCTGCAATTTTATTTTTTACTATTCTCATATTTTCTATAAAATTGTTTTCAGTATTTCCATTTGTTTTAGTCAAAAATGATAAATTTATATATGGTATGTTATCTATTGTAATTTCCCTTATCATAGTTTCTGCACTTGCTATTTTATATTCTGCTTGTGTTCTTAAAAACTCATTTTGAGTAGTGTTATATGTATTTTTATCTGTTGTAATTCCTTTTGAAACACCTTCTACAAACCCTTGTACATCTTCTATTGGGGTTACAACTAAACTAACTATTGTATTTGGAATATCCTTTAAACTTAATAACCATCCTATATTTACTCTTGATGGATAACCAGATATATATTGAATTTTTGATAAAAATTCTCCCATCTGAACTCTATTTGATTTTATTTCTATTCCTTGTGGTGCAATAAGTGCAAGTAATTCTTGATTAACTGGCATTGTTTCAATATCTTTTGATCTCATTATCTTATCCTTTCATTTGTATTTTTCAAACTACCTCTAACGTAGTTTGTATATAATTTTGATTTTCTATATATGCAACATCTGGATTAGTATAACTATTTACTAATTGAATAATAAGTCTTTCTTCTAAAATCTCTGTTCTATAACCACTATTAGTAAATTTCATTTTCAAATCATTTAATCTTTTTAAAAGTTCTTGCTCTACATACTCTGTATTTTCTCCCCAAATTATCAAGTATATTTCGCTTTCTAATGCTTTTCCTCTTACTGATAAATTTCCAAAACTTCTACTTCTTTTTCCCTGTAAACTAAATTTTAAAGCATTCTTTTCTTTATCCATTAGCATTGCTTGATAATCTTGATTTTTTTGTAAATTTACTGGTCTATTTGTAAAATATAATTTAAAGGGTTTTAATTCACTCGCAAAGTTTCTCGTTAATATATTTGAATGATTTTTTTGTTCTTCCTTACTCATTAACTTGCAATTTTTAGGGTATATTTTCAAATATGCTAAAACTTTTCCATCCGTTGTATATAAAAAGTTTCCTTGAATATCTTTTATATTTAAAAATCTATTAGCTGATATTGGTATCTTTTTCTTAAATATTTCTTTAATCATTTTCTTTTTTCTCCTTTAATACATATCCATAAAATTTTTGACCTTTCATGTACTTATACATATTAGCAATCAATCCAGCAATACAACCATTATTTTTATCCTTCATTACTGCCAAAAATGTAAATCCTGTTATTATTCCAAAAAATATTAAACAAACCAAATAATTTTGTGATATTAGATATATTGGAACATCTATAATTAAGCAAATCATTCCTACGATTCCTGTAATTACAAGTTCTTTTATTCCAATTCCATTTATCAATTCAGTTCTAACCTTTACATTTGCTGGTATTTGAACTTGGTATTTTTCTTCATTCATTTTTTCTATTCTCCTAACTAATCCATTCAAATTGTTGGTATTTTTCTGTCAACCAATTTCCCATTAGTTCTTTGAAATCGTCATCATCTTTTATTGTTCCTTTGACACTAGCTGGCATTAAAAATCCTTTTGATGCACCATTTAGTTTTTTTCCTTCCCATGACAAATAATAAATATCATCAGCCATTGCTCCCTTTGTTACACCTTGACACTCGTCATATAGTTTATAAACAGAACACCAGATTTTATAGGAATCCCAAAAACCTCCTATGTTTATTAGTTTTTCTCCTGTATTCACATAATAGTTTCCATCAACTCTAATAACACTTCTTCCTTGTACATCCTTATAAGTGTCAGTTAATGCTCCATCTGTTAAAGATATTTGAATTTGTGAAAAATCTCCTATTGCTTCACTACTTTGAACATACGGAAAATATTTTAAAACTGTGTCCCTAATTGTTCCTATGCAAATAATTAAAATTAAAGCTAATAATCCATTTTTTATTCTAACCTGGTATTTCTTCATTTCTGTTTCATCGCCAGTCATTATTTTGAATACAGAAAATATAATCATTCCAGTACAACATATTCCAGCAAATACACCTAAAAAATTGGTTATGTAATATATTAATTCCATATATTCTACCTTTCTATTTGCCTTTACTTACACCACTTCTAAACATTGTTACTACTCTACTTACTGTATTTACTTTTCCACTCGTACTTCCTCCACCACTACTTATCATAAACTCTTGCAACATTTGTGGTGTCCTTAATGCTATACTTGAAGATGTAAAAGCAAGTACAAAATGTCCACCATTTAATAACAAAATAGAAAATTGCACTAGCAAAAGTTGTATAATTATAGTAAAAGCATTATTTATAAATTTTTGTATATATCCTTTAAAGGCTCCTTGATTAGCATTTAGTAATCCAATACAAGCAAATGGTATTCCTAACCTCAAAATAAGCATTTCAAATCCCCTTGTTAAGAACTGAAAATATAATAATGCTAATTGCACCGCTATTACTAAATACAAAAATGCTCCAAATACATTAAGTCCTAAATTTTTATATTCTGGAACAACTGCATCTAAACTTCCTGTCATTCCAACAAGTAAATTATTATATATTCCATAAAATATGTTTACAAATTGAGTGTATATAAATCCAAAACAAACCATCACAATCAATGCTTTCATAAAACCTATCAAAACATTAAGTGGGTTGTCTTCTGGATCTCCGATTTGTCCATGTAATATATGTTTCTATCATTTTCTTTACAAAAAACATTATTAAAACTGCTATTGCAACAATATAAATTGCATTGTATAGTCCTGATACACTAAAATTTGTTGCTATATCTCTAAATGAAATTTCAATAGCAAATGCTAAATAAAACATTGATGTATAAACACCTGATAGCCAACTTAATATTGCTTCTGAAATCCATCCTAACAAATATACTATTATAGTTGCGATTAGAGCTGCCACTTTATTACTCTCCTTCTATTTGGTAGAAATTTTTTCTCCGTATTTCTAATTCTTCTTCATCTTCTGTTACTTTCTCCGTTTGCTTTGTTTCACTAATAATCTGATTTTCTATATAAATATCTAAGTTCTTTTCATATTCATTACTATATTTCTTTATTTCTTCATTCAATTTTTCTAACATTTTCTTATCATTTTTTAATTGTTTAATTTCTTCTGATGTATCTACTAATCTTTCAATTTTATCTATATCATAAGCTTTATAAAATTTTCTTCTTAAAATTTCATATTCTTTTGCAAGTTCTTTATTATTAGGATTAGCTACTTTTTCTATATTCTTATCATATAAATCTTTTAGCATTTTATTTTCTTGCCATTTATCCCATAAATAACTTAAAGCTATTCCTGGTACTCCCGTTACGATTCCAATTAATACATACCTTTTTATAAAGCCTAATAATTTTTTACTTTGAGATATATTCATACCAAGTTTATCTGAAAAATCTGCCTGTATTTTTTCCTCTTCATCTTTTAATTTTTTTCTTTCTTTTTCTGACTGTAATCTTTTTTGTTCATTGGTCATCATTTCTTCTACTATCTGTTTATCTTTTTTTAATTTTTCATTCCTTTCCTTCTGTAGTTCTTCAAGTCTTTTTTCTAACTTTTCTGTATCTTTCATATACTTTTACCTCCGTTTAAAAATATCTTGAAATAAGATTTACTATTGTTACTGCTAATAATCCTATTACAATACAAACTAAGACCTTTATAATTGATTTTTTGTATCTTTGTTGGTCTTGTTCATCTCCAGTCATTATTTTAAATACATAAAATAATATAAAACATACTCCTGTAATCGGTAAAATCCATTGCATGGTTCCTGTAATATCTCTTACTATATTTAATAAACCTTGTCCTAATTTGCTACTTTGAATACTCCCTCCACCTTGTACTTCTGATACAACATCGGCTGCATTTACTTTGGTTGCATACATAAAAAATATAGGCATAATTCTTAAAATCGTTTTCTTTAGTTTTTTCATTTTCAAATCCTCCATTATAATTTACTTTTAAAATTTATACTCTTCATTCTTCTTTCCTTTTCTTCGTTCATTTCTTTTCGCTCCATTATTTCCTTAAATTCTTTTGTCTGTTCTGCTATATTCCATAATTGTAATGGTTTTATTTTTCTAATCTCTCTGTGGTTTTCTCTATATTCTCTTACTTTTGTATTCCAGTTCTTGTTTCCTAATCCTAAAATTTCATTAAATTTCCATTTACTTAAATCTGGCGAATATGTCATTGCTGGAGATAAGCCACTGCACATTACTAACAAATATGGTCTTTCTATTCTTAGTATTTCATCTGTTGTTAATAATGGTCTTTGTATTAAATTCATTGAATTTGATTTGTTTACTGGACCACCAGATGATGAATTACTTTCACTCCAACTTGTTGTAGTATAACTTCCGCAACTTTTTTGAGATCTTTTCCGCAGTAACTTCATTACTTGTCTTTAAATAATTCCATACATAACAGTTATCTAAAATATTTTGAGCTGTATTATCCCCATATTTTTCATTTAATTGGCTAAAACTCTGAATAAATAAATTAAATCTTATTCCGTCTTCCACCACCAACTGTTAAGAAACCTCCGAAAATTAGGTATTGCACTAAAATTTCCAAATTCATCGAGAATAAAATTAGTTTTTATTTTTAATCTTCCACCTTTGTTATCTGCTAACTCTACCAATTTTGTATATACTTGATTTACAAATAAACTACATAACGAATAAAAGGTTGTTTTTTCATCTGGCAAAATCATATATAATACTGATTTTTCTTCATTGAATTTATTTAAGTCAATTTCAGATTCACTAATCATACTTGCTACATAACTATCCATAAAAATACTTAATGTTGCTAATGCTGATGTGAAAAAACTAGCACGAGTTTTACTTGGTGCAATCCTTGCTGCTGCAAAACTTGCTACTGCTGGATGGTCTTCTGGTAATGTATCTAAATATGTATCCATTAACATTGTTTTATCACTTTGTTCTGCACACATTTTTGAAATAAAATTGTAAACATTTGGTAAATTTTGATATTCTTTATGTTCTTTATTTCCCATAACAACTGACATAATTCCAGCTTTTTCAACTGATTTTTCTCCATTAATCCATATTGCTTCTCTGTTTCCAACTTCTCCAACTAAACTTTCTACTATATCTGAACAATAATTTACTGCTTTTGGAATATCTTGATTTGAAAATGCCTCTATTACAGGCTGTAAAAAATTATATTTAGAACTTTTTAATGGTGTTTTGAAATCTAATGTATATACCTTATATCCTAATCTCTCTAATGTTTTTGCTGTATATTGGTACAATTCTCCTTTTTGGTCTGAAATTATCATATTTTGTGGTTCTTTCGACATTCCTATATTGATTATTGTTTCTAAAACTAAATTTCTTGTTTTTCCAGATCTAGTGGCTCCGTACTGTTAAACTATGCAAATCATCTTTTATATAGTAAATATCTTCAACTTTTCTAATATTCAATAATGGTATTTTTATTTTTCCTTTAATCGTTTTTAAATATGGTGTGCATATTAATTTATCTTTCTTTCCTAGTATAAGTCCTCCACTTTCAAATATTGGATTGATTTTTTCTTTACTTTCTTTATAGTCTTTATTACTTTCTATATAACTTTTTTCTTTATTTACAACTTTTATTATTTTTTCTATCTCTGGATTTTTAGGATCTAATCTATTTACTCCGAATACTTTAGAATATTCTTTTTTTGGTAGCCACCAAGCAGAACCTTGTTGATTTTGACTTTCTCCAACTGGCAATGGTATTTCTATGTTATTTGTTACTTTATAATTCTTTGCCTTATAATCTTTTAAATCAAAAACTTTAAATATTGTAAGTAATGCAAATAACATAAATGAAATAATTGTTAATATAAACATTTCAAAATGTTCTTTATTTTCTATTAGACTTTTTAATATTTTCGTTGGAGTAATATTCAATATTTCTTCTGGCACTTTTATAAAAATTAAGTGTAATATCATTGATATAATTCCAGATAATATAACAGCTATTACAAAGGCTATTATTAAACTTATAATTTTTGTCTTTAGTTTATTATTTTTCATTTATCTTTTGTTCCTCTCATTAATGCAAAAAAGAGAAAAGGCATTAGTTCCTTTTCCCAAATATCTATATATTTTTTTTGCATACTAAAATAATAACTCACACTATTTAATACGTCAATGAACATATTTTGAAAACTTTTTGATATAATTTTAATTATTCTTCTTCGTACTCTTCTTCATCATCTTCTCTTTCATACGATTTTAAATATTCTTTTCTTGCAAGTTCCAGTCCATGTTTTAATGCTTGATTGTTATTTATTTCTTCTATTGTTAGTCCTAGTGCATCTAAAGTATCATCTAATTCATAAGTTATACAATATTCGTGATTTGCAAGTTCATATTTAAACATTTCTTTGATAAAGCCTTCTCCTGTCTTATCATTTTCTATTGCTTCTTGCATTTCTTTTTCTGTTCTCTGGCACATTTCTGTATATGCTTTTAAATCTGATTTTCTAATAAAGCCTCCTGCTCCTATACCTATTATTTTGTCTGTATCATTTTCAGTTAATCCAAGTGATTCCATTGCCTCTTTAAATTGTTTATCACTAAAAGCAAATTTCATAGGAAATTTATCAAACTCCTTTTGGTATTTCTCTCTCAATTCTGCATATCTATTCATTTTTACTCTTCCTCCTCTTCCTCATTTTTTTCTTGTTCATATTTTCTTCGTGCTGCAATTGATGCCATATAGTCTTTTTCAAATTGTATTTCATTTTCAAGTTGAAATTCGTTCCAATGATTTAATATTGTCTGTCTTTCTTTTTCAGAAACTATTGCATATTTTATTTGATAGCTATCTATCTCTGGCTCTCCAACATATTGGTTATATTCAAATATACTATTGGTTGTATTAGGAATTGGAACTAATCTTATATATGTTCCGCTCTGCTCCAGATTGCCACATATAATCTGGATAACCACAATGAGAAATGCACCCTTCTTTATATTGTATTTCTCTATAAAATTTATAATTATACCTTTCAAAGAATTCTGTAATGCTTATTAACTCTGCTTTTATTTCATCATAATTTCTATTTGTATCTAAATTAATATTTGTGTCTTTATATTTTTCATATAACTCAGATATTTTATCTTTAATTTCTTCTTTTACATTATCTATAATTTCATTGTATTGTTTTTCCTGCATTTTAAATACTTTCATTTGTTCAATTATTTTTTTGTATCCTATATCATTACTTTTTTCCATATATTCAATTAAATAATCATTTTCTGTTTTGCTTTGATTTTCCTGTATCTTTTCTAGTTCAATTATTTTATTCATCATCGATGAAAATGTAAAAAAACTTTCATAATAGTCAAATTGATCTTTATTCATATCAATAAAATCCAAATCAATTCCTGTTGGAAAAAAATCATTTTTTATAACTATAAATGGACATTTTCTTTCTATACACTGAATAGCATAAATATCTCGATTTCTAAAAATAATTTCAAACTTTTCTGGTGGTTCTGATTGTCCTGTATTTTCCTCAAAACCTATTTCTTTCTTTTTTATCAATTTAGCTCTTACTTTGTCTACTATTCCCATATTTTTTCTCCTTTTCTTTTGCATATAAAAAAGACAAACCACTTTTGATTTGCCTTTCTAAAAATTTAATTTATTTTATATGTACTATAACTATATGAATTTATAGTTATTATATCTTTTATTTCTATATTAAGAGTTTTCTTGATTCTTTTTCCAAATCTATTTTTTCTATTCTAAAAGCAGATAATTATCAATTAACTATCTGCTTTAAAAATTGTAATTTGACTAACTATTTTTTATTTTATTACCTATAAAACATCCAATTATTGATAATATAAGATATATAAATATAAATATCAGAACTGAGTCATTATAAAATATAAACATTGTTGGAATAAATAATAAAACTAACAATATTGACACCATTATTTTTAAGCCATACTTTTTACAAAATAGCACTGATATTATCAATGAGTACAACGGATAAACAATCCATAAATCACTCAAAAAAGTATAATTTGTACTTTCGGGTACTATTTTGTTAATAATTGGTATTATATTATATATAACTAAGGTTAATAATATAAATTTAATAATATCTTTTTTCATATAATCCTCACTTTCAAATTACTATATATCTACCTATTTGCAAAATTGTAATTTATATGTTTTGAAAATTTATTTTATTGAAAAATAAGCGGTTCAATATTCCAAGCAAACCAAAAAGGATAATATAAGAAAAACATACCCAAAAAGCTTAAAAGTATATACCATATTACATCACTCTTACCTTTTACAGGCTTTTTTAAATGCTCTCCAAAACATAATGAAACTATTTGCCAAATAATATATCCGATTAATGCACCTATTGTATTAGCAATTAAATCATTGACATCAGTTGTACGGTTCGTAATTAATTGAGATATTTCTATCATTAATGAAAAACCTGCCCCTAAAAATAATGTTTTATAAAATTTACGATAGTTCTTCCAAATAAAAGGAACTAAAAATCCAAAAGGAACAAGCATTAAAATATTTAAGTAAAAAGTTTTCTCTATGATGTTAAAAGGGATGAGATTAATATTAGCTTGAATAATTGATGTATTATCTCCACCTTTTGGTGCATAAAATATATTTGTTAAACCTCCTGCACCAGTTAAATCATATACTTTCCAAAGATATAAAACGAAAATTAGCATTGCTAAAATTGATAAATGATACCCTTTCCTTTTTCTTGCTGTAAAGTAAATAGTACACGGTAAAACAGCACATAAAATGCTATATATCACTTCTATAATAATCATCTCCTTTATTTTAACTTACTTTTTCAAATAATCTGATTCATCTATTGTTTTTAAAACATAATTAACATCATCATATCGTGAATAATTAGATTGTGAACCTAAACTACATATCAAAAATTCTTTTCCATGCTTTTTATATAATACTACTAAATTAAAATCATCAGATAAAGAACCTGTTTTTACACCAATTACATTTTTGTTATAATATTCTGATGTAGGATCAAGGAATGTATTTGTATTTTTCCAAGTCTGCATGCTACCATCTGGTAAAGTTGCTGTATATGAAGTTTGAGAAACTATATCCTTAAACCATTCATTCTTTAATAAATCCATTACAACTTCTTTTAAGTCTAATACAGTTGTATGGGCTTCTGTATCAAATCCACTTGGATCATATAAAATAGTATCCTTATAATCATTTTGTTTTAAATATTCATTCAAGTTTTTCATAAAGACTTCTATTCGCTCTTTGCTAGTAGTAGCTTTAGGAGATATAATACCTCCACAATAATCAGCTAATACATAGGCTGCATCATTCCCTGATGGTACTAACATTGCAGCAAATAAATTTTTAACATAATATTTCTTTTCTTTAATGTTTGCAACAGATGAACCTTGTTTTGTTAATGAAATTGCTTCATTTTTTGCCAAAACTACATCATCTAAATCAACGAGTGTTGTTGCATAGTCAATAACAAATAATTTAGCTAAACTTGCAGGAGTTTGTTGTTCATTTGCTCTTTTAGAAACAAAATCGTTATTATTTGAAAGATCAACCGCTATCAATGATTTTGCATTATATGAATCTGGTATAGTATATCTGTTTATAAAACTATTTATTTTATTTTTTGTATCTCTAAAATTTTCTGGTTCAAGCGCCCAAGGTATAAAAATTCTTCCAAGTATTATTATTGCAAAAAAAACTATTACTATATACTTTGCTTTTTTCTTTTTATTACAACCTCTCATTTATAAACTCTCCTTTAGCATATTATACATATATATAAATACAAAAACAATTAATTTTTTATTAAATTTATTTCATTTACTAATATAATTTCTTATACAAATTACTATTTATTTGTTTTTTCAATATTATACTATAAAACTTTGTTTTTATCGAGGATTTTACCAAAATTATATAAAAAGATTATCCCAAAAATAGAGATAACCTTTCATAGCGTTTTAACTGATTTTATTATTTAATTTATATTTGAAGAACTCATATAATTCTATATTGTTATTGACCTTTCTCATTACAGATTGTTCCTTTTTCTTCTTTTCTTAACCAATTGCTGTGTTTTCTATATACACTTCTAACACTCATATACATTTCTTCCGATATATCATCCCAGCTTTTAAAGTCAAGATATCTTTTATTAAAAATTATTCTTGTTTCTATATCAGTTATTGTTGATATATACTTTTCTATTTTTTCCATTTCTTCAAGAGCTTGTATTTTTCTTTTTTCTAACTTATCTTTTAATCTTATAAGTAATTCTACCTTTCTTTCAATAGGACTCTCGTTACTATGTGCTATTGGCATTCCTGTTATTTTTGATGATCCAATTGTTGTTTCATTTATCGATTCTATCCTATCTTCTAAATCTTTTATTTCCAGTGATAAATAATAATATTTTGACAATTCTTTTTTTGTCATACTTTAAGAACTTTTTCCTTTTTCCATTCTAATATGTGGCACATTCTTAACATTTCATTTGCCCTATGTCTTATGTTATCGATAGTTTCATCTATTTCCTCAGTTGTTTGGCAAATAAAGAAACCACCTGTTTTACCACTAACACTTCCTACTATCAGATAAAATCTTGTATCCTCTCTGATATTCTGGATTACTTTTCTCATTGATTTATCACTTTTTATATCAAATATTTTTCTTAATTCTTTATTCTTAATAAGATTTTGTTTCCCTATATGATTTTCTATTAAATAGCTATATACTTTTTCCTCCATTCTACCACCTCTATTCTGTTAAGTATCGATGGCTTGTACTTAATGTTTTCATCTCTTTGTATACTAATGGAACTTTATATCCATACTTTTGCATATCTTCCAATAACCAGCCAGGTATTATTCCTGCTGATACAAACATTATTGCTTTATCATAGTTCCTCATTTCATGATCTTCGTCAAGCTCTCCTACTACTCCATATTTGAAATAGCCATCTTTATACATTAAATCTAATATTTCTATTTTTTTACGTTCATCAATATCTTTACACACACTAATCATTTCAGCTATTGTTGGTATATATTTATTTGTTACTGCCATTTTCTTTATGGCTTTTTTAAATGTTATTTCATCTATTTCATGAAAGTATTCATACCATATACTTACTTGAGTTGAGTCAAATTCTTTGTTATATAAAATACCTAGATAACTCATTGCTTTTGCAAATTGTTCTTTAGTCATTTAAATAATCTTCCCAATCTATCATTTTTGCTAAATCTTTTGTAGTAACATTTCTTTGAACGGTTGGTTGATTTAAGTATCCTTCAAACTTTGTTCCAAACAATGTTTCTGGTCTTAAATATTTAGCCATATCAGTTCCGTACCATTAATTAAATTTTTTGTCTATTACTACTTTAAAGTCATCTAGAGTATATCCTTCATTAAATCTAGCATGAATTGGAGTTCTTGTTTTAGCTGATGTTGATTTATAATTCGATCCAATCTTTTGATTCAAGTAATTAACGATTTCAGTATATGGGATATTGTCCTGCTTGTCTGGACTAATTACCTCTATCTCTTTCTCTATACTTTCCTTACTCTTAACTAACTCTATACTTTCCTTACCTATACTTACCTGTGTATCCATTGTGTGTCCAGATTGTATACAAGGTGTATCAGAACTCATATATGCTTTGTTTTCATCAAGTAAAAGCATTGACTTTTCCTGTTTATAGTTAGTTTCTTTATACCTATCTTTCTGAATGTAATTGTGTATTTTCCAGTGCTTAATAACTACCACTCCCGAATCAAATGGAATTATAAACTTTCTTAATATCAGTACATTTATATCATCAGATGATGCTCCTATCATTTTCATTATTTTCTTTGGGGAATTAACAAATCCATCATCATCTGCTCTCATTCCTAAATCATAATATAATAATCTAGCACTCATTGGCATATCTAGGAATGCATCACTATCAATTATTGTTTTTGCAAACATTCTTCTTTCTGCCATTACTTTTTACCCATCTTATCTATAAAATAAATTATGATAATGGTGGCACAAATTATTAATGTAATAATTATACTTTGCATGACACTTACCTCCTATATATAATTTCTTCCAATCAACTTTATAAAATCATCTCTTGTATGAGTTTCTTCGTACTTCTTTTGACAAGTTTGCTTTAGAAACAAGTCAAGTTTATGCCCTTTCATTCCATGTACTCCATTTGTACCTTCATGATGGTCGTAACATAACCAAACTTTAAAACCATTCTTCTCACTTATTTTTCTATTAGCAGTTCCAAAGTATATATGATGGTCATGTAAGCCTGTTTGTTTAGAGCAAATAAAACATTGTTTTTTAGTTTGTATAATACTTTTCATTAGTTTCTATTCCCAACTCATTTGCCCATGCAATAATAATATCTAGTAATTTTTTCATTTCTTTAGTATTTAACTTAGAACTTCCAACAAAACACTTATATACAATGTATTCTTTTCCATTTTCATATGTAGGTCTTACAACCCTAACAGCTCTAAAATTTTTTCTTAATTCATCTTCTGCTTCACTTATTCCAAGTAAATAAATATACTTAGCATTTGCTTGTTCTAATGCTAATGAATATATTTCTATCTCACTCATATTTTGAGTGTCATGGTCAGCTATTTTATGAATTAGAGCCCACATATATTTGTTTTGCTGTAATGTTCTTTTGCTTCTTATTTCTTTAAGTTCAAGCACATATTCTTTATTATTTTCTACCTCTATGTCAGAGAATAAATTTTCTATGAGCATCATTTGATTTTTTATGTTTCTAAATACTTGTCTTACAATTACTGTTGTTCTCATTAAAATGGCAAGTCATCATCAGTTACTACGCTATCTCCAAAATCAGAAAATGGATCATCATTAATGCTATCTTCTGGATATTCAGGTGCTGGTCTTTCATCTTTAGATTTATTTTCTAAAAACTCTAATTCGCTAATAATTACATCTGTTAGATATCCTCTACTACCATCTTCTTTTTCGTAGCTTCCTGTTTGTATTCTCCCAATTATTCCAATACGATTTCCTTTTCTTACATAATTACATATAGTTTCGGCTCTTTTATCCCATGCCACTGCACTAATGAAATCAGCATCCTTTTCTCCCGATTCATTTTTGAAATTACGATTTACTGCAATTGTAAATCGTGTATATGCTTTATTACTTTGAGTATATCTCAATTCAGGATCGGCTGTTAGCCTTCCTATTAAAACAACTTTATTCATATTCTTCCTCCATTAAATAATTTTTTAAAAATTCCATTACCATTTCTTCTTTTATAGGTAATTCAATATATTTTCTAACTTTATCTCTTAGATGTATTCCTTTCAAAAATGAAATATCTACATTATATGATTGTTGATATCCAATTCTATATAAATTTGTTTGAAAAGCCACATACTCTTTATCAAACACACTTGTCCTTTTTATGTCGGCAACGCCTACTTTACCTTCATATTCAAGTATCAAGTCTATTCTTCCTGCTGATACTGGCTTACCATCAAAAAATAAAACTATTGGTACTTCATTATCACGACATTTAAATCCAAATTGCTTTTTCAAAAATTTATAATTTTTTAGTTCAATACATTCTGGATTATCAATGTTTTTCTTTTCATAATCCTCAATTGCTTTATGCACTTCCGTTCCTTTATCAGCAGCTCTTTTTAACACTCTTTTATCAACACCATTATATTTATTTCCAAACTTACTCTTTAACATTTGAGTAATGCTTGGAAGAATAACTCCATCATAAATGTATGTATGTGTTTCATCTATGTATTCAAGTATTCCTCCAGCTATTTCCCATGTTTCTATCATTTAGTTCTAATTGTAATGTAGGCTGATTTTTTTCCATCCATTGTTACATATTTATCATATAAGTCTGGATTTTCTTCTTGAAACTTTTCTTTATTAAACTTTTCAATATTTGTTTGTTCTGCAATATAAGAAATTGAAAGTCCTGTTATTTCATCTGCAATTTTTATTACACCTTTTGCTTCCATTGCTTCTTTTATTGTCTTTTTATATCCATCTTGAATTGCTTTTAATTCTTTAATTTTCTTTTCAATGTCTATAAGATTATCAACCATTCTTGATGCAAGAATAGGTTTATCATTTTCAATTACTATTAAGTCTTTCATTATTTTTCCTCTTTTCTATCTTTAATAATTTTTGAAGCATTTTCCATTGATAATTCATCAACTTTTGATACTTTGTAGCTAGTTTTTAAAATTTCTTTTAACCCTTTTACATCATCTTTGAATAGATTCTTTATAGCTGTTTTTTGTCCTGGAGTTATTGTTCCTTTTTTAGGTTTAGGACTTTGTACCTGCTTTTTATAATTATTTGATTTTGAAGAGTTCTTTTCATCCTCTCGTTCTGGATCATCCTGAGTTGCAACTAAAAATGTTGAAGATAAAAATCTTTTTAATGCTCCAGTTGTAGCTTTGTATCCTGCTTTATCTCCACGATCAAGACCCTCTCCAGTATGCTTACTCGTTTCTGTAAATCCTGTATCAATATCAATTAGTGTACAAGCAAGTGTTACTGTTCTTCCAAATGGTTGCTTATCAGTTCCTTCAAATGTTCCATAGTCTATTTCATCAACAAACAATTCAATTCCATATTCACTGAATAATTCTGTAAATAATTCTTTATATTGTGCCTCACTAAAATATTGGTAGTTATCATATTCGTTGACTTCTCCATTTGTTAATTTTCCCTTTTCTTTTAAGGCTTTTCTAATTTTGTTTTTCTTTTGTTGCAATTTAGCACATAATTCAAGTGTATTAGTTGGTGTATTATCCTGCATTAGTTACACCTCCTTGATCTGCCAATTTTCTTAATCTTTTTTCATCAATATTAAAATATTTGATTACATATTCCATTGATACTAAATATCTTGGAAATACCAAACCATCATCGACCATTTGGTTTCTAATTTCATTTTTTATTTTAAGGGCTTTGTTATACCCAACACATCCTATCTTTTGAATATCTGCTGTTGATGCCCACAATTTATTTATTGTTTTTAATACTTGATTAGCATTCATACTTTTATTCATGGTCACACCTCATTTCTATAACAACTGTAGGTGCTTCTGTGTTTCTTACTAATTGGTTCAATTTTTGACCAACAAAAAACAACTGTACTATTATTAACATTTCTGGTAATAATAACAGAGTTGCCTTAACCCAAGGCTTTAATATTATTTTCTTTTTCATTTTTCGTTCCTTTCTTTATTTGATTTTTGTTCAGTTTAGTTTGGTAGACTAACTATAATATTTTGCTTAGTTTGGTAGACTAACATTTTCTTTATTACCATTTTGGTAAGTAGATGGTAAAAAAATTTCTTCAAGTGACTTTTTAAAATACTTGGACAGAGCAAACATTTCATCACTTGTAAATTGTGAGATGCCTTTTTCTTTGTTGCAATATGTCCTTTTTGTGATATTTAAGTATTCTGCTAGGTCTTTTTGTCGTACATTGTAGACTTTCCTAAGCTTTATTAACTTTTCTTGCATCTATTTATTCCTCCTTTCTATCTAATGACACTCACATTATAATACCAATTTGGTAATATTACAATAGTTTTTTGAAATTTTTTTCTTTTTTTTTGAAATATTATTCCATTTTGGTAAGTTTTATGCTATAATCAGTTTATGGAGGTGCAATATGGATATTAATAAATATGTTGCCGATAAAATTAAATATTATCGAATCCAGAGAAATTTGTCCCAGGAAGAAGTTGCTGAAGAATTAGAAACTTCTGCAGTAAATATTTCAAGATATGAAAATGGTGATAGAAAAACTAATCAAGATATATTATTTAAATTAAGCCAACTATTTGGTGTATCTATTAATGATTTTTTTCCACCTGTTGATAATGCAAAATATATTGACCTTATATCTAATACTATCAAGATTCCAGTTCTTGGTTTTATAAAAGCAGGTGTTCCTATTGAGGCACAAGAAGATATTATTGATTATGTAGATATTCCTGCAATATGGACAAAAGGTGGCAAAGATTTCTATGCCCTAAAAATTTCTGGAGATAGCATGACTCCTAAATATAATGAAGGAGATATTGTTATTTTTGAACAAACAAAAGACTATGAAGCAGGACGAAACAAAGATTGTGCTGTTATGGTCAATTGTACTGAATGTACTTTTAAAAAAGTATTTATTGATGAACATGGTATAACATTACAACCTTATAACATGAATTACGAACCAATGCGATTCACAAAAGAACAAGCTATGCAACTACCTATTACTGTAGTAGGAATTGCAAAAGAAAAAAGAGTATCTTTATAAAAAAAGACCTACTGTTCGAGCAGTAGATCATGAAAACCGTTAGTCTACCAAACTAAACAAAATATCCAATAAAGAATATAATGCCTGGGTCTTCATCCTGTATTATATCACTTTCATTGGATTTGCACAAGTTTTATGGCAAAAATAATTTAAAAGGAGAGTGATATTTTATGCCTATATATAAATCTAAAACACCCACAAAGGACGGCAGATGTTGGTTCTATAAGGTGCAATATACAGATAATTTTAATAATATAAAAGTTTCAATTAGTAAAAAATTTGCTACCAAGACAGAAGCAAAAGATGCAGAAAGAATTTTCTTAACTTCTGTAAAGGATGAACAAAAAATTCCAAGTAAAATGACTATCGGTGAGTTATGGGATACTTTTCTTTCATATCAAGATTCTAGAGTTCGTATTTCTACTAAAAGAGGTTATCATCATACTGCTAAATACATTGAACCAGTTTTCAAAATAAAGGTCACAGAATTTGATTTACAAAAATATGAAGCTTGGTTAAATGATTTAAGAGCTAAAGATAACTTAAACCTTGTTTCAAAAAACGATAAATTAAAAGTATTCAGAGCTTTACTTAATTTTGGCAAAAGACATTACAACTTTGATTTTAATAGAATCCTTGCTACTCCATCTAAATTAAAAGACCCTGGTGCTGTTAGAAAAGAGCACAATGTTTATGATCTCAATGACTTTAATAAGTTTCTTTCTAAGGAAGAAGATTTAAGGTATCGTTGTTTATGGTTGACTCTTTATTATTGTGGTCTTCGCATGGGTGAAGCTAGAGGATTGCAATGGAAAGATATTGATTGGGATCAAAAAGTATTATCCGTAAAAAAACAAGTACAGAGTATAGATAACTGTTCTGGTAACTGGTTTGTATGTGATTTAAAAACAAAATCAAGTTATAGAGAATTGCCTATATGTGATGTGCTATACAGTGAATTAAAAAAATACCATGATGAAGTAAATAAATTCAAAAATTATTCTGATGAGTTCTTTATATTTGGACCAGACTTTGGAATCACTCCTTTAAGTCATTGCCAAGCACAACGAAGAAAAAAGATGATTGCTGAATCTGCTGATGTAAAAGAAATACGATTACACGACTTTAGACATTCATGTGCATCGTTATTAATCAATGTTGGTACTCCTATTACTACTGTTTCAAAATATATGGGTCATGCCAGTGTAACAGAAACATTAAATACCTATTCTCATATGTTTAAGAATGACTTTGATAATGTTTCAAATACATTTAATCGACTAAATAAATAAGAGTTTCTTAGCTCTTTTAAAATAAAAGAGGAGTAAATCTATAATTGATCTACTCCTTTAAATATTTTCAAATTGAGTGTAAAACGTATCTAAAACGTATCTAATAGTATTTTTCTTCCACTTTTGAATTTGTGAAAAACCTCTTAAATCCTTTATTTTAGGGCTATTTACCACAACAGTTCTTATACTTCTTACCACTTCCACAAGGACATGGGTCATTTCTTCCAACTTTTGGTCCTTCATTTACAACTGTTTTGTTCATTCCGCCTTCTTTTTCTGATATATTTCCATCAACTAGGTTGATTGCTGTATCTTCAAGGCTTGCTCCTGTTACTTTTGTTGTTTCTGTTCTTTCTATTGGACCTTCTTTTTTACGAATGTTTAGCAATATTTTTACAACGTCCATTCTTATGTCTTCTATCATATCGTCAAACATTTCTGTTCCTTCAAGTCTGTATTGTACAACTGGGTCTTGTTGTCCATATCCACGAAGTCCAATACCTTTCTTTAATTCATCCATGTTGTCTATATGATCCATCCATTTTTGGTCAACTATTTTAAGCATTACAACTCTTTCAAGTTCTCTTAAATTTTCCTCACCAAATTCTGTTTCTTTAGAAGCATATATTTCGTGTACTTTTGCTATTAATTCGTCTACTAAAGCATTTCTGTCGAATTTTTCTGTCTTTAATGCTGCTACATCACTTATTCCTAAGTTTGTTTCTATGTCTTGAGCAATTGATTCTTTGTTTACTTCTTCTCCGTCTACTATGTGAGAATCTACTATTAATTCAACAACAGAATCCATCATTTTTAGTATGCTTTCTTTTAAGTTCATGCCGTCTAAAACATCTCTTCTTTGCTCATAAATTACTGTTCTTTGAACATTCATTACATCGTCATATTGTAGAACGTTCTTTCTTATACTGAAGTTCCTTCCTTCAACTTTCTTTTGGGCATTTTCAACAGCCTTTGAAATTAATCTGCTTTCTATTGGCATGTCTTCGTCTGCACCTAAAGTATTGTAAACTTTTGTTACAATGTCTCCACCGAAGATTTTCATTAGGTCATCGTCTAATCCAATGTAGAATCTAGATTCTCCTGGGTCACCTTGACGTCCACTACGTCCACGTAACTGGTTATCAATTCTTCTTGATTCGTGTCTTTGTGTACCAATTATCTTTAAACCGCCTGCTTCAATAACTTTTTCTTTTTCTTCTTTTATTTCGTTATCGAATTTTTTCTCTAATTCATTGAATTTTTCTCTTGCAGCAAGTATTGCCTTGTCATCTGTCTCGTTATGAGCTGCAGCATCTTCAATTTCTTCATCAGTGTATTTTAGCTTTCTCATTTCTTGTTTTGCAAGATATTCGCTATTTCCACCAAGCATAATATCTGTACCACGTCCAGCCATGTTTGTTGCTATTGTAACAGCGCCAAATTTACCAGCTTGTGCTATAATTTGAGCCTCTTTCTCGTGGTATTTAGCGTTTAATACTTCATGAGGAATTCCTTCTTTATCAAGTAATTTACTTAATTTTTCAGATTTATCGATAGATACTGTACCAATTAAAACTGGTTGTCCTTTTTCATGAGCTTTTTTGATGTCTGCTATAACAGCTCTAAATTTGGCATCTTCATTTTTATATATTATGTCTGAATTGTCTTTTCTAATCATTGGCTTATTTGTTGGAATTTCAACAACGTCCAATTTGTATATTTCTTGGAATTCTGCTTCTTCTGTCATTGCAGTACCTGTCATACCAGATAATTTTTCATACATTCTAAAATAGTTTTGGAATGTGATTGTAGCAAGTGTTTTAGATTCATCGTTTATCTTAACATGCTCTTTTGCTTCAATTGCTTGATGTAATCCGTCATTATATCTTCTTCCATACATAATTCTTCCTGTAAACTCGTCTACAATTAGAACTTGTCCATCTTTTACAATGTAATCTTTATCTTTCTTCATTATTCCATTTGCATGTAAAGCTTGATTTACATCATGAACTAATTCAGAATTTTCTAAATCGTTGAAGTTTTCTAGTCCAAATTCTTGCTCAGCCTTCTTTATACCTTGTTGAGTAAGAGTTGCAGATTTAGCCTTTAAATCTACTATATAATCATATTTCTCGTTATCTTCTTCTTGCTCATAATCTTTGTCATCTTCTTCAATTATAACTTTAGCTTGTAATTTTTTTACAAAATGGTCAGCCTTTTGATATAAATTAGAAGATTGTGCTCCTCTACCAGAAATTATAAGTGGTGTACGAGCCTCATCAATTAAAATACTATCGATTTCGTCGACGATTGCATATTTTAATTTTCTTTGAACTAATTGGTTCTTGTATATAACCATGTTATCTCTTAAGTAATCGAAACCAAACTCGTTGTTTGTACCATATGTAACATCACATGCATATGCTTCTTGCTTTTGCTTTGGATTCATTCCAGCAATAACAAGACCAACAGAAAGTCCTAAAAATCTATAAAGATTTCCCATCCACTCGCTATCTCTTTTTGCTAGGTAATCGTTTACAGTAATAACGTGAACTCCTTCTCCTGTAAGTGCATTTAGGTAAACTGGAAGTGTTGCTACAAGTGTTTTTCCTTCACCTGTTTTCATTTCTGCAATTCTTCCTTGGTGAAGTATAATACCACCAATTAATTGTACATCGAAGTGACGCATTCCTAAAACTCTTCTAGATGCTTCTCTTACAACTGCAAATGCTTCTGGTAAAATGTCATCCAATGTTTTTCCGTTCTTCAATTGTTCCTTAAAGTATGGAGTTTTTGCAACTAATTCGCTATCAGATAATTCCTTCATAGCTGGCTCTAAGCTGTTTATTTTTTCAACAATAGGCCTTACTCTTTTTACTTCTTTTTCACTGTATGTTTTAAATAATCCCATGAATAATTCATCCTTTCAAATTTATGTAATACAAGGCAAAATAGGTTACATTTTGCCATTTTTTAACTTTGTTATAGTTTACGTGGTTATTATATAACTAAATGTGGCATTTAGCAAGTAAAATTGTAATAAATTATTAAAATATATAATAAAACAGAGCACACTTTAAGGCTCTGTTTTTATTCATCTTTATAAAGTTGCAGATGTTGGTACATAACTCTCGTCTGGAGGATATACATACTCATCATTTGGCGTCTTTGTCTCTTTTATTCTTTCAATTTCTATAACTGGAATTTCTCCGTGGTATTCACCTTTTGTTATTGTTCCTTCGATTTCTACCCAGCATCCATCTTTGTATTTTTCTGCTCCATTCAGGTGACACAAAAATCCTACCACAACTGCCTGCAAATCTGGAGAAACAATCATCTGCCTTGCAAGCACAAATTGGTCATTTGGAAAATCGTATAATCTGTACACAAATCCGACAAACTTAATTTTTTTACCTATATACTGGTTCATATTATCATGAACTGTTTTTAATACATTTGTATAATTGGCTGCAGATATGGTATTTATTTCACTTTGTGGAACTCCTTCACTCTTTGATGTTATTCTTTCATTTGAATTAATTATATTTATTACTCCTATTGCAAACATTATAAATATTAAAATTGTTAAAATAACAAATACTATTTTAAATATCATCTTACCATTTAGCTTAAAATTGCGAACATACATCTTTCAATCCTCCCATAAGAATTGTTTTTCTTATGGTACATACTATGAAAGATTTATTGCTTTTATGAATAATCTCTTGAAAATATAGATTTTACAACTCCTTTGTCGAGTAAATTACTGAATATGTTTTTTAGAATTATTAAAGCTATTGGACCAATAAACAAACCGATTACTCCAGATATTTTAAATCCAGTATACATTGCAATTAATGTAAATATCGGGTGAATTCCAATGTGATTGCCTACAATTCTTGGTTCTATAAATTGTCTTACAACAGACATTATTATCCATAGCACAAATATACTTATTGCAAGTCTTATGTCTCCATTACATGCTGTGATTATTGCCCATGGGACCATTACGCTACCCGACCCAAATATTGGGAGCGCATCTACAAATCCAATCCCCAGTGCATACAGTAATGGATATGAAACTTTCATTCCAGTTAGTTTGAATATATAGAGTCCAATTAACGAAATAATGAATGACACCAATACTAATATTGCCTCAGCTTTTAGATACCTACCTAACACTTCCATTATTTCTTTCAAATGTTTGTAAATTTTCTTTACCCACATTTCGGGTAAATGGTGTTCAAGTTGGTCTATCATGTATACTTTATCTGTACAAATAAAGTACAGTGATAAAAATGTTACAGCCAAATACACTCCAATAGTTGGAATCGACGTAATCCATTCTAGTACACCTTTTAAGAATGAATTTAGCCATAATACTGCTGTATTTAGGAGTTCTGTTACAGACCTTTCAATAGCCGTAACAACATTTTCTGGAATATTCAACTTTTTTAAGTTTTCACTGCCAAGAAATTTTTGTATCATCTGGCTCGCATTTGTAAAATACGTTCCCAAATTATCTAATAAATTTGAGCCTTCCGAAACAAGTGTTGCAATCCCCCAGGTTAATAATCCAATAATTATTCCTAGTACAAATACTATCACAATAATTGCACTTGTCTTTCGTCTAAATTTACATTTTCTCATAAAAAATCTTATAGCAGGCTCTAGCAAAAGAGATATTACAAATGCAATTAAAAAAGGCATATAAAAGAAAGCTAGTTTGAAACTTAGATAAATAGTTATAAAGCTTAATATCAATAAAACTAACTTTCTAAAAACCTTTGTCCAATAATTCATATCAATTACCATAATAGCTCCTAATAAATAATATATTACTATTTTATGGTAATTTTCAAAAAGTATACGTTATACAATATAATTTATTTTCAAAATAAAACAGAAATACTTATTATTTTGAAAAACACGGGCAAGCTCGCCTTTTGAAGAGTCTGGAAGAGCTCCGACCAAGAGTGCCGTACGAAGTTTTAAAAATAATAAGTATTTCTGCATTAATATTAAAGTTGAAAAATTATAGAATTACTCTGCATTATGCTCGTCTGTTCCACAAATACATTCTATTGTATCACACAATTCTTTTTGGTCTACTGATTGATTTGCGGCTAAATCTCCTAATGTTAAAATGCCGATAACTTTGTTGTTTTGTGTTACAGGTATTCTTCTAATTTGTTTTTCAGACATTAATCTTTCAGCCTCTGTAATTTCGCAGTTTGGAGTACATGAGCATGGTTGTGTTGTCATTATCTCGCTAACTGTGGTCTTGCAAGTATCTTTATCGCATGCAACTGCTCTTAAAAGAATGTCTCTATCTGTTACAATTCCAACTAATCTGTTTGAATCATCGCATACTGGAGTACAACCAATATGGCATTCGCACATCATTTTAGCACAGTCCTGTACAGATGTGTTTGGCTTTACATAATTTACTTGATTACACATACAATCTTTAACTTTCATTTATATATCCACCTTTCAAAAAAATTTACAATATTATTATGCACATTTGAAAATTGAATATACAGTTTTATTCCTGCTTATTATTCCCATTTATTGATTAATTGATTCAATACCAAAATTTGAATAAAATCCTTTTTTATATCATCTTTGGCATTTTTTTCATTTAATTCTTTAAAAATTTCATCAGTAATTTGGTTAATTATAGTTTTTGTTGGTTTTTGTGTAATTTTTTTGCATTTATTTATAACTATCGGATTAATTTTTAAGTATGACTCTGGATATAAATCTACCGTCTGTAGAGTTGGCTCTTTTATGTTTATCTCGCTTCTTGTATATGTATCTCCAATTATAGTTTTCATATACTCATCAGTATTTAACATATTTGTATCCTCCCTCGAACTATTCTGGAAGATATATTTTAATAATGTTCTTACATTATTAAAACCTCCTCATATACTGTATTATATGAGAAGGTTTTTGTTTTGTTAATTTAGTTCATTTACATACTGTTTGAATTTTTTTCCACGTTCTTCAAAATTTTTGAAGGCATCAAAGCTTGCACTTGCCGGCGATAATAACACTACATCTCCTGTTACTGCTTTTTGTTTTGCCATTTTAACGGCTTCTTCAAGATTTGTACAATGTATAATGTCTATTTTCTTATCTTGCATTTTTCCTAATGCTATGACTGTTGCATTTTCAATTTTTTCAGATGTTGGGCCAGTCAATATTAATGTTCCTACTTTTTGTGCTATTTTTTCTCCAATTTCTTTGTAATCTAATCCTTTGTCTGATCCACCTGCTAGCAATACAATATTTTCATCAAAAGCATTCAATCCCGCAATTGTACTTGCTGGGCTAGTTCCAATAGAATCGTTGTAATATCTTACTCCATTTAGTTCTCTTACAAACTCTAATCGGTGTTCAACCCCATTAAAATTCTTTATTGCATTTAATTGTTGTTCTTGAGTAGCGACTGTTTCTGTTGCTGCAAGTGCAGCACAAATATTTTCGTAATTATGAATTCCTCTTAATTTTATTTCATCTTTTTTCAATAACTCTATGCATTTTCCATCTACACAATGTTTTATCATCTGGTCAGCTCTGTCATACACATATCCATCTTTCAATTGCTTTGTACTACTAAAGAATACAGCTTTTCCGACTACATCTTTTGCAAAGTTTCTAGTAATATCATTATCCTTATTTAGGATTGCTATTCCGTTTTTATCTTGATGTAAGAAAATATTTTTCTTTGCTTCTTGATACTCCTCATATGATTTATGAACATTTAAGTGGTCTGGGAACATATTTGTTACAACTGCAATATCTGGGCTAACTTCCATTCCCATTAATTGAAAACTACTTAATTCAAGCACAATTATATCGTCTGGTCTCATATCTTTTACTTTAGTAAATATAGGCTTTCCAATGTTTCCTCCTAAAAAGCAATTACGTCCTGTTTGCTTTAATATTTCATATATAATTGATGTAGTAGTAGTTTTTCCCTCTGTGCCAGTTACGCCTATTACCTTACATGGTGCAAGCTTTAATACCATTTCAATTTCAGAAGTTAATAATACACCTCTTTCAACTTCTTCTACAAACTCTGGTATTGTTGGTAATGCACTAGGAGATCTAAAAATTACATCATATCCATGTAGTCTAGATAAATTATCTTCTCCTATTTCAACTTCATATCTATATTTATTTATTTTTTCCATAATTTCATCTGATAAATTTCTTTTGTCAAATACTGTAACTTTCGCATTTTTATCATAAAAATAATCAAGCAAAGGTACATTGCTAACACCCATACCGATTATAGCAACCTTTTTACCATCTAAGAATTTATTACATTCTTCTAACTTTTCATTTACAAAATCCATACTTAAACTCCTTTTTAGTTTTTCGCCCATTAGGGACGCCCCTTTGGGGGCGAAATATTTTATTGAGCAATCTTTTCTAATATTTTCATAGCCGATTCTTCTGCATTCTTGCATTCTGTTACATCAACATCAATTGTTTTGCTGTATCTCCTGTAAAAGCCGGCTTGCTCCTGCAACATATCTCTTTCTTCAATATGCTTTTTCAATTCTTCTCTTGTTATTGTTTCATCTTCATATTGATGCATTTTTCTATCTACTCTTGTATCTATATCTGCTGTTACGAAAAAATGATAATCTAGCTCAGGATAAATTTTCATTAAGTCTCTACCTGATATTATTAGATTATATTGCTTTTTATATGCATCTATTAATTCTCTTCCAAATATGTAGAATTTTGTGTTATCAGCATCTTTTGCAATTTTAGAAACTGCCATTGATGTTGTGTCTGATTGTAAATTATCTTCATTTATTTCTTTTCCGTCAACATACACAACGCTTTCTCTATTTTCTATTTTTAATTCTACTTTTAGTATATCCATCATCTGCTTTATGTCTATTGGTTTATCTGTTCCATGCATAATCTTATTCATGTCGGCTCCTGAAGACATTAATGCAAATACAATTCCTCTATATAAATTGCCACCATGTAATATTATACTATTAGGTATTTTGTCTAATAATTCCCTACAAATTGATGTTTTTCCGGCTCCAACTAGTCCTTCTATTCCTATTGTTATATTATTCTCTATTATATTATTTTCCATTTCTTCACCTTGTTCCTAATTTATTTATACAGTAATTATATGTATTTTGTTCTAATCTGTCAATAGAGTAATTTTGCTATTTGTATTATGTTGACCTTTCGAATATTCTGTGGTAAAATTAGTTAGTTCGTTTTATACACATGTATAATTGAAAGGAGCATATGATGAATATTTTTGTTGGATGTTCGTCTCGTGGTGTAACTGATAACGTTAAGTGGAGCCGCTATTGCACGGCAACACTTGAAGTTACAAAATTCATAACTGCGCATAAGCACACTCTCGTGTTTGGCGGTTGTGCAAGAGGCCTTATGGGGCTTATGTACAAATGTCTGTTATTAAACAAAGCAAACATAACCGTAGCTATTCCACAGGCATACATTAACGATGCCGAAGAGCTTTTCTACAACAATTTGTATGCTTTCAACACTGTTAGTGAGCGCAAGGATTGGATTTTCAAAAATACTTCCATGCATATTTTTCTGCCTGGTGGCATCGGAACAATTGACGAGCTTTTTTCAAGCATAGAGGCAAAACGTTGTGGTGAACACAACAGCCCCATCATTATCATCAACGAGCAAGGTTACTTTAATGACGTTTTACACGTTCTTGCTCGAGTTTATGATGAAGGCTTTGCAGATGAAAAAGACGCCAAACTGTATACCGTGGTAAACTCTACACGTGAGATTGTTCCCACATTAGAGAAATCTCTTTCATAAGTATAAGTTAAAGTTACATTGGTAATTTGCTCAAAAGCTATGCGGTAAGTATCCGCAAAGAAAGTAAATCCCCTACGGTTTTAAACCAATGGGGATTTGCTTTGTATTAATTAAGATATTTTTTTAAGAATTTTCCTGTATAACTATCTTCATTTTTTACAATATGTTCTGGTGTTCCTACTGCTATTACTTGTCCACCTTTATCTCCGCCTTCCGGTCCTAAATCTATTATGTGGTCGCAAGTTTTTATTAAGTCTAGATTATGTTCTATTACAATTATTGTATTTCCTGTATCTACAAGCCTTTGTAAAATATCTACTAATCTATGAACATCTGCAATATGTAGTCCTGTGGTTGGTTCATCTAAGATGTATAAGGTTTTTCCTGTTGCTTTCTTAGAAAGTTCTGTTGCCAATTTTACACGTTGAGCCTCGCCACCAGATAGTGTTGTTGAAGGTTGTCCTAGTTTGATATAACCTAATCCAACATCATACAATGTCTGAATTTTTGATTTTATTCTTGGTATTTTATCGAAGAATTCTAATGCTTCTTCAACAGTCATGTCTAGAACATCTGATATTGATTTTCCTTTATATTTTACTTCCAATGTTTCTTTGTTATAACGTTTCCCTTTGCAAACTTCACAAGGAACATAAATATCAGATAAGAAATGCATTTCTATTTTTAAGACTCCATCTCCAGAGCAAGCTTCACATCTTCCACCTGGAACATTGAAGCTAAATCTTCCCTTGTCATATCCTCTCATTTTTGCTTCGTTTGTGCCTGCAAATAAATCTCTTATCATATCAAACACACCAGTATATGTTGCTGGATTTGAACGAGGAGTTCTTCCTATTGGTGATTGGTCTATGTTTACTATCTTGTCTATATTATGAAGGCCTTTTACTTGCTTGCATTTTCCTGGCTTTTCATTAGAACCATTTAAGTCTCTTGCAATCGTCTTATATAAAATTTCGTTTACGAGTGTTGATTTCCCTGAACCAGAAACACCTGTTACACATATAAATTGTCCTAATGGAAATTTTACTGTTATATTTTTTAAGTTGTGTTCTGTTGCTCCAACTACTTCTATAGATTTTCCATTAGACTTTCTTCTTTTCTTTGGAACTACTATTTGTTTTCTTCCACTCAAATAATCACCTGTTATAGAACCTGGTGTATTTTTTATCTCTTCTGCAGTTCCTTGTGCCATTACATTTCCACCATGTACTCCGGCTCCTGGTCCAATATCTATAATCTGGTCAGTAGCATACATCGTATCTTCATCATGTTCTACAACTATAACAGAATTTCCTAAATCTCTTAATTTCTTCAATGTAGCAATTAGCTTGTCATTATCTCTTTGATGAAGTCCAATGCTTGGTTCATCAAGAATATATAGAACTCCTGTAAGACCAGCACCGATTTGGGTTGCAAGCCTAATACGTTGTGCTTCACCACCAGATAAAGAACCAGCTGGTCTCGAGAGTGTTAAATAATCAAGTCCAACATCTATTAAAAATTGTAAACGTTTATTTAACTCTTGTAAAATCTGTTCTGCAATCATTGCCTGGGTTGGTGTAAGCTCTATGTTATTTATATATTCTTTTATTTTATCTATTGACATATCTGTAAGTTCTTTTATGTTTAAATCTCCAATTTTTACAGATAAACTTTCTTTTCTTAAACGTGCTCCATGGCAAGCAAGACAAGGAGATTCGCTCATGTACATCTCGTAAAAACTTCTCATACCATTAGATTTTGTCTCGTTGTGACGTCTTTCAAGTGTTGGAATTACACCCTCAAATGGAGTAGAATATTTTCTGGTTCCGGCAGTAGATGTGTATTCAAAGTCAATTACTTCATCTCCTGTACCATATAGAATTTTATTTAAGAAATCCTTTGGTAATTTTTTAATTGGAACATCTTTAATTTTAACTCCATAATGTTTTGCAATACTCTCAAAGTACATCTTAGCCATAGTATCGCCTTTTTTCATGGTGCTAGCTCCGAAAGCTTTTACCCCATCATATAGTGTCTTATCTTTATCTGGAATTATTAAATCCTCATCAATTCTCATTAAATAGCCAATACCAGTACACTCTGGGCAGGCACCAAATGGATTGTTGAAAGAGAACATTCTTGGTGTTAACTCTTCAAAGCTAATGCCACAATCTGTACATGCGTAATTTTGAGAATAGATTTTTTCTTCTTGGCCTGGCACATCTATTGTAACTAAGTTGTTTGCGTATTTCATTGCTGTTTCAACAGATTCAGTTAATCTTGCACGAATTCCTTCTTTAATAATTAATCTGTCTACCACAACATCAACATTGTGTTTTTTCTTTTTATCAAGAGTAATTTCATCTTCTCCAAGCTCATACATTTGACCATCTATTCTTACTCTAATAAAGCCTGCTTTTTGATAATCTTCTAACTGTTTTGTAAATTCTCCCTTTCTTCCACGTACAACAGGAGCTAAAACTTGAAGTCTTGTTCCTTCTTCAAGTTCCAGAATATTATCAACAATCTGGTCAATAGTCTGCTTTTCAATTTTCTTACCACAGTTTGGACAATATGGCACTCCAATTCTTGCATATAATAAACGCAAATAATCGTAAATTTCTGTAACCGTTCCAACTGTAGAACGAGGATTCTTAGATGTAGTCTTTTGGTCAATAGAAATAGCAGGTGAAAGTCCTTCAATAGACTCAACCTCAGGTTTCTCCATCATACCTAAGAATTGCCTTGCATAACTAGACAAACTCTCTACATATCTTCTTTGTCCTTCTGCATACAAAGTATCAAAAGCAAGTGAAGATTTTCCAGAACCTGAAAGTCCTGTAACAACTACCAATTTATTCCTTGGAATTGTTAAATCTATATTCTTTAAATTGTGTTCTTTTGCGCCTTTTATAATAATATTATCATTCATTAAAATCATCCTTTAATAAAATTTTTGCACTGTTATTATAGCACATTTATAGTGTCTTTTCAATAGTTTTGCAAACTTTTGTTCTTTAAATTAAAAAGATAACCTTCTAATGAAATGCCAATTATTATTTAGCAGAAAGTCATGTATTTCTGCTTATAACTGTTCAATCTCTTTTTCACTTAATCCAGTTATTTGACTTATTTCTTCGATGCTCATTTTTCCTTTCATTTTTTTTGCAATCATAAATTTGCCTTTTATTATTCCTAACTCCATACCTTCTTTTCTCTGTTTCCTTATTTCTTTATTGATTATCCTTGCAGCATTCATCATAATTTCATCATTCTCCTCTCTATTTCTTATCTTTTCTATAAATTTATTTATTATACTTTCGTCTTCAGTTCCAGCTAACTCATATTTCACAATCTTTTCTAGTTGCGTATTTTCAAATACATTCATTTTCTTTTGATTATTTATCATATCTTCTATGTTTCTATATAATTCAAATTTATTTCGAGCTTTCTCTATTAACATTGCTTTAGATATTATTAAATTATCCTCTAAGAGTTCTTCACTGCTAAATTTATTTATATCTACCAAGTTATATTCATTTCCGTCCTCATGATATCCTCCTATTTTTTCCTCAATATCTTTTATTGATATTTTATTCCACTTTCTTTTACCTGTATACAATACTATTGCTATTACTTTTGGAATCTTATAATCTCTTTCTTTCAACCTTTTATTATCTATTGCGGATTCAATTATTGCATTTTTATAACTTAATACTCTATATGCCATCTTTAAGTCTACACTTGATTGATGCTCTATTAAAATAAAAACATTCCTATTTTTTATTTTATATACAATGTCTGCTTCTATATTGCAAAATTTACCAGTCCTAAATTCTTTTTCATATTTTTCAATTTTCTTCTCTGTCAGACTTAAATTTAAATAACGGTTTATGAATTTAACAGCTTCTTTCTTGTCCGCCAACAACTCTTTAAACAATTTATCGTGCTTTTTATTTATATAAATATTTGAGTCATACTTTTCCGAATCTTCTTTTATAATATTATTATCATTTTCATGTAATTTCTTTAAAGAATACTCCTCTGTTCTAAGAATTTCCTCACTTTTCTTCACTAATTTATCTATTTGTGCTTTATTTTTTTTATAAAAAGCAAATGTATAACACATAATATCTTTTCCATCTCTTGTCTTTACACCTGATGGCAGATACATTTTTTCTTCTTTCAATAATTCTCCTCCTTATTATACAATATTTTTAACTTATCGGTCAATATTTATTTTTTGTGTATTAATGGAATTTTGTTTTAGAATCAAAACTTTCGCTATAGCGAATTTTTAAATAAGTCTTTCAATAAAAAATGCTTTTGAAATTAATTTACTAAAATTATATTCTTTCTAAGATAAAAAAGCAAGAATAATCGTTCGACAAAACTCTACATATTTATGTGAATTTTAAATTAAAATCACAATATATGAGTTAGTACTTTAATATAAAACGTACATTTTTTTCTCCGTCCACATTTTGTACATATATATTTAAGAAGTGTACTTCTTTTCAAAAGCACACTCCTGTTATTTTTTATTTAGTTTTAATATTGTTTACAGTATTTTTCATAATTTTGTTGTAATTTTTCATAGTTTTCTTGTGATACTGTTATCTTTAATTTAATAGAATTTAGATTCTCATAGTCAATAAGTTTTTTGTTTTTTATATCCTGTAATATATTTTTATACAACATATATCTATTTGTGTCATATGTTACAAGACAATACTGATAGTTTTCGTCATTAGAATTTTTTCTGTTTTCTATTTCTAATTTAGGCTCTATTCCATTCAAATATTTTACTTCAATGTTTACTGTACCTATTGAATTGTCTATAATATATTCATGCTCATAGTTTTTTGTTATCCATAAATTATCAGACATTGGAATTTCTTGTGATAATGTTTTATATTCATTATATTGATTTGTTGAACCATGTTCGAAATTTAGGTATGACCCTATTGCTATTCCTGCTCCTACCCCGCAGGTTATCAAGCCTATTATTGCAATTATAAATATTTTCTTAAAATGTTGTTCTTTGTCTACAACAAAATTAAATGCTAATTCCATAAAGCTATAAAGAATTAAAGCTATACCAATTCCAACAAAGGCAATTCCCGCGAATATATTTCCATATATAATATGGTACAATGAAACTACTGTGCAACCAACATCAATTACGAATCCTATTACCACTGGAATTGCAATGAAAATCATAAATAGTTTTATCATTATTACTATGATTTTTTCAATTACTTTTAGAAAAGCTGGACCAGAATGTTTTGGATCTCTAATAATTATTTTTTCTTTTGACTTTTCTTCGTAGTGTCTATTTCCTGTTTTTTCAATAGGTTCTTCAATACTCTTCTTCGTAGTATTTTGATCCTCTATTGTTACATAATAATCTAGATACCTAATTTTTAGTAAATGAATAAAAATTACTCCTCCAACTGCGATCAATATAAGCGTAATTACTTTGCTTAATATTTTCCATAATATAGGTAATGGAAGAATTCCATAAATTATGTATTCTAAAAGTTTCATAATTAATAACCCAGATAGCAATAAAATTAGAATTATAAATACCATTTCAAATATAAATTTAATTTTTTCTTTAAACCTCATGCTAACAAACATATTATATAGTTTTGTTATAAAATTTAAAAAGTCTTGCATGCATACATTTAAATCAATCTTGTTTTTCGAACCTTCTATTGAAGTATTTCCTATTGAACCATCATCCATTAAATCTTCCAAGTGGCAATTTAATATTTGGCACATTTGTAGCATTTTTTCCATATCTGGATAAGAATTGCCAGCCTCCCATTTTGAAACTGCTTGTCTAGATACACCTAATTGTTCTGCAAGTTGTTCCTGCGATAAATTATTGTTTTTTCTTAGTTTTGGTAATTTTTCACTAAATCTCATTTTTCTCACCTCCACCTAAATTATAGAGCAAATAAATAAAGTTGCACCACCAATTTTCATTATCTTTTTGTAAACTTTCGGTTGCATTTTATCTTTTGCACTATTTTTTTAGTATAAATAGGTGTCTAATTGTTGTATTTTTAATAATTTACTCTTCAATTAGTTTGCAATATTCTTCTACAATCTTTTTAGCGTGTCTACGATCTCCATATAAGCAATCTATGTATTCTGGAACTTTTTCTTCTTCATAACATTCCTTCGTAAATCCATCTATGTATTCAACATATTCATCAACTCTGTTTTCTTTATCAATCATCCAAGGTTTCTTTGGATATATAAAGTGAATTACAGCTAAGTCATCCATCGAATATTCTTGAAAGTTTACATAGTACTCTAGATATGGAAAGAATATATTATATTTATTTTTTAGATGTAACTCAGGTTTATTTTTCCACTCATGGTCATATTCCTGCAATATATCTTGATCCCCTATTGCATCTCGTTTGTCTATTATTGTTTTTATTATTTCTTTAAATTTTTCAATTTGTCCTTTTCTAGGTTCTACTACAATAACCCCAGATGTAAGTTCCAAGCATCTGCACGTTAAATTTGGACCATAATGCTTGTCTATTACGGCCGACATATGTGGTTTATCAAATAAACTATCTATATTTTGTCTTACATAAATATCGCTATCTATAAATACAATTTTTTCGAAATCTGTTAGTTCAAAAATATTTAGTTTATCAAAAGTGTAATTCCATCTATTCTTTGCTCTTGACCTGTTTCTATCTATTATTTCTTGAGGCAAGTCAACTTTTTCTCTTCTTATAGTTTTTATACCTTTTTTATTTAATTTTTCTTCTATCACTTCAGAAATCTCGTTGCTAAGTAATGCATATAATGGATATTTAGAATGCACATTTTTTAATGCTTGATTTAGTGCAATAACTCCTGGCAAATAATTTTCTGTTGATAAAGTCGTAAAATAAGCCTTTTCTCCCATATTCTCTCCTCTTTTTGCCCCCAAAAGGCGTCCCTATTGGGCGATTACAAGTTTTTTATTATTTTCAGTAATTGTTTTTTTCAACTTTTTCCAAACAACTTGTACATGTTGAAAATCTTCATAATCTTGTTTTACATTTGAATTATATTTTTCTAGGTCTTCCAATAAAATGTTAAAGTCTTTATCTTTAAACATTTTATTCATTGCTGGAATGCCTCTCTTTAAATTTTTAATTGTTTTCTTTATTTCTTTTTCATAATTTTCTCTATTAGTTGCATACAAATATAAAGGTCTGTATTTAATCCAGCCTCTAGCCACCTTATAAAATCTCTGTTCAACACTTTTATCGTTCGATTTTGTTTTATCTATTTTCCTTGGATACTTTCCTTCTAAAACATTATTAAATTTTATAAATGGGTCATGAAAATGATAAACCGGTACGCTTACCACTTTGTTTTCATTCAATAACAAAGAAAAGAATGCATCTTCTCCTCTTGCCCCTTCCGGATTATAAAATGCCGGAATTTTTTCTAAATGTTTCAAGTTTAGGCACAATGGAGATCCCAATATACGTTTATGTATTCCTTGGATTTGTATTTCACTCACAGTTTTCTTTTTCATTAATTCTTCATCAGCATAGGCAATTCCATCATTTTTCGACAAATATTCTTTAACATCTTTCCACGTCATAAATTCATTTTTTACAGCCTCTATAAAAGACTTTATTCTACGCTCATGAAATGGATTTTTTAATTCCATATATGGAAGTGGCGAATTATACCCGCATCTATGTCCGAAAGTAATATCAGCATTTTCTATGTTCTCCAAATGCCCTAATATATTATTTTGCACCTTCCATTTAATGTTTTCGTTCGTATTATTCTTAATACATGCTACTGGGTATTCGTCATCATCCCAGTATAAAAAATAATCAATTCCATTAATTACCGCATTATATAGCAGTGTATTCCTTGCTTTTGCATAACCATAGCCGAAGAATAAATTGGCTTCGTCCATAGTTATTATTTTCTCTTTAACTAATCCTGATTTTTGCTCCTCTATTAATTTTGGAGTAATATGAACAATTTTTATATCTTTATGTACCTTTGGTAATATTTTATAAAAATCTTCTTCTCTAGATTCTTTTTGGTAACTTAAATCATACAATATGAATATCGTTAACTCAACCTCTCTATCAAACTTTTTAGTTTGATTTAATAAATGCTTATATGTGTTGTTTATAACAGCGCAAACATTCGGTCTGCCTGACACAAATCCAATTCCAAATTGTGCCTTTTCTTCCATATTCTATTAATACAGCTCCTTCACGTTATATTTTGCTTTTGCAATTATATCATACTTTTCGTTTAATAGCAATGTTTTCCAGTTTTATTATGGTGTTTTTTAATATGTCGGAGGCAGTTTTTAATTATTATAGCTTAATTTCAATATTCTTCATTTCATCATCTATATGCATTTTTTTATAGGTTACTTTACAAGTATCTAACAATTTTCTAGATGCTATATTATTTTCTGAATTTGCATATTTATCAGATAAATATATTACTTCTTTAATTCCAGATTGAATTATCATTTTTGCACATTCGTTACATGGAAATAAATCCACATAAATTTTAGCACCTTCTAAGTCTTTTCTGCTTCCTCTGTAATTTAAGATTGCATTCATTTCTGCATGGCATACATATGGATATTTTGTATTCAAATTGTCGCCTTCTCTATTCCAAGGAAACTCGTCATCATTAAAACCGTTTGGAGTTCCATTATATCCAATTGATAAAATTCTATTATCTGCACCAACAATGCATGCACCAACTTGAGTTGATGGGTCCTTACTTCTCATCGCAGATAATTTGGCTATTGCCATAAAATACTCATCCCAGCTAATATAATTACTTCTTTTTTTATTTTTATCTTCCATTACATCCTCCATATATATAAACGGTAAATTTTTAAATTGGTCACACAATTATATTAAAAAAAAATCTAATTTTTAGAAATAAGTTCAAGTTTGTTTTTTGAAAAATCCAGATGAAATCCGAACAAGAGCTACGTATCGAAATTTTTGTAAAATTAAAATTGTTTTTTATATTACTCGCCCAAAAAGGGGCGTCCCTATTGGGCGATTTCAAATGGCATATGTTTCATCAGTTTATTATAGCATTCTCTACAAACAGGTATATATTCTGCGTCTCCAACCATAATGTCTGTGTCTTTTTGTCCTTTATAATATGTAAATATAGCTTCTTCACTCTTACAAATTTCACATATAGAAGTCATCATCTCAATATTATCAGCAATACACATTAAATCTCCCATTTTACCAAATGTTTTCTTTTCTGATGTTAAATTTAATCCAGCTATATAAAATTTTTTTCCTTCTGCAGCCATTTTATCTATTGTTTGAATATCTCCTTTTAAAAATTGAAATTCATCAATAAAATATGAATCTGCATCATATTTTTCAAGCTCATTTATGCTCTGAATATTTATAGCATTTATTGAATTGCCTGCTCTTGTTGATATTACTGCATCTCCTGCTCTATTGTCTAATAATGGTTTAAATACCTTAATGTTCTTTCCTGCAATTAATTGTCTCTTTAATTCATTAAATATCTTCTGACTTTTGCCACATTTCATTGGTCCTGTATAAACATTAATAATTCCCATTACTGTTACTCCTCCATTTATGTAAATCATATTTATATTTTTGCTGATGAATACTATATATGTAATTAGGATATTTATCAAGTGTTTTTGCTAAAATTATTAATTTGTAATAATGTGTAATATTTTGTAATAATATGAAACTTAAAAAGTACTAGTTCATACTTTAAAATATTACTTCATTACTTTGTTATACTCTTAATTCCATTTTACAAAGCATGTTTCAAATTTTCTATGAATTAGTACTTTTATTGCTATATTTTAATTACATTTTTAAAATTCTATTTTTTGTTGTAACCAGTTTTCTATTTCAGAAATATCAATTCTTACTTGTTCCATTGTATCTCTATCTCTAATTGTTACTTTGTTGTCTTCTAAGGTATCGAAGTCTATTGTTACACAATATGGTGTACCAATTTCATCTTCTCTTCTATATCTTTTTCCAATGCTTCCAGCCTCATCATAATCGCACATAAATTTCTTTGATAAATTTTCATATACCTCTTGTGCTTTTTCCGATAATTTTTTTGATAAAGGAAGTACAGCTACTTTATATGGAGCAAGAGCTGGGTGTAAGTGTAATACAACTCTTGAATCTCCTTCACCTAAGTCTTGTTCTTCATATGCGTTACATAAGAATGCTAAAGCAACTCTGTCACATCCTAATGATGGCTCTATAACATATGGAATGTATTTTTCGTTTGTCTCTAAATCTTGATATGATAAATCTTGTTTTGAGTGTTCCATGTGTCTTGATAAATCATAATCAGTTCTATCAGCAATTCCCCATAATTCTCCCCATCCAAATGGGAATGCAAATTCTATATCTGTTGTTGCTTTGCTATAGAATACAAGCTCTTCTGGACTGTGGTCACGAAGTCTGATATTTTCTTCTTCCATTCCTAAATCTAATAAGAACTTTTTGCAGTAATCTTTCCAGAATTTAAACCAATCTAAATCTGTTCCAGGTTTGCAGAAAAATTCAAGTTCCATCTGTTCAAATTCACGTGTTCTAAATGTAAAGTTTCCAGGTGTAATTTCGTTTCTAAAAGCTTTACCAATTTGGCCAATTCCCATTGGAAGCTTTCTTCTTGTTGTTCTCATTACATTTTTGAAGTTTACAAATATTCCTTGTGCTGTTTCTGGTCTTAAATAAATTTGAGCTGTTGAATCTTCTGTAACTCCTTGGAATGTTTTAAACATTAAATTGAATTTTCTTATATTAGTAAAGTTTGTTTTTCCACAATCTGGGCAAGGAATTTTGTTTTCATTTATGTAATTTACTAGTTGTTCATCAGTCCAACCGTCTGCAACTAAATCTTTTCCATTTTCATGAGCCCATTCTTCAATTAACTTATCTGCTCTATGTCTTGTTTTGCATTCTTTACAGTCGATTAATGGGTCACTAAAGCCAGCAACGTGTCCTGTTGCAACCCAAGTTTCTGGGTTCATAAATATTGCTGCATCAAGTCCAACATTATATTTGTTTTCTTGAATAAACTTCTTTCTCCATGCAGCCTTAACATTATTTTTTAATTCTACACCTAAAGGGCCATAATCCCATGTATTTGCAAGACCTCCATAAATTTCAGAGCCTGGATATATATATCCTCTATTCTTGCAAAGTGCTACCATTTTTTCCATACTTTCAATCATAATTTATACCTCTTACATAGCTAAAAAATTAGCGCATTTTGTCATTAATACTACCACTTAATAGTAGATATGTCAAGGCAAAATGCCTTTTTTTGTACTAGTCATTAATTTTTTATACAAGAAAGTATATTGCAATTATTGTAAATTATGTAAATTAATGATATAATAAATTAGCTTGATTTAATTATCAGTTATCATTAGAAAGGATGGTTATCATGAAACGATTTTTAATCGCATTTTCTAGGCGGACTGATTCAAATACTGAATTAAAATTTTCAGTAAAAGAACTGTCTGACGAAGTGTCGTCTCACGCATTATTATGTCCCCAAAGAACATTTATTTTATATGAAGCTTTGGGCGAAAGCATCGACGATATTTATGCCCAATTAAACACTATTAGCTTTTTTAACATTATTAGGTTAGACTTTGCCAATTTACCTCAAGCAATTGGGAAAATCTATATGTTTGGAAAATTCATGCCGTCCCCTGATGGCAACGGTAACATTATCTACAACAGCAATTGTAAAATTGCTATTCCCGTCGAAAATCTGAGCAGTAATTTCGTGATTGTAAACATTTGAACCATCAACCCACCTGCCAAAGAAATATGGCAAGTGGGTTATATTTATTATATATTACATCGACATTTTTAATACTTTTCATTCCTTATTGCTAATATGTATGTTTTCTATCTCTCCTTTCAATTCTCTTGATATTATATTTTGTATTTGAGCTATTTGCTCTTCTTTCAATTCTTTAGCCTTCACGATTATACTTATACTATCCCCATTTATAAATATTATTAAATCTTGAAATCCTTTGTTTTTTATTAAGTTTTCTGCTATCATTATTGCATTTCGTGTATCATTTATTTTCTTTATTTCATTTTCTGAAATTTCCTTTTGAGTTTCTGATATTTGACTATTGCTCAATATTTTTTGATAGCTTTCCAGCATTTGTGAATACATTTTATCTCTTTCTAGTCTAAGCTCTGCAAAATATTGGTCTCCACTAGTTTCTGTTACATTTGTAGATGTGTTTATTTCATTTTGAACGGCGTTTTCTGTAGTTTCTGTATTTTGTTCATTCGATTTTATTTCATCTTTTTTATCCTCGTTCTTAGACGTATCATTATTTTCATTATCAGTATTTTGCGTTTCATCATTATTAACCAAATCATTATTATCAGCAACATTTGCGCTCACCAATGTTGCGTCTCCAATTCCTGCATATTTTTCCGAATCTGTTAATACTGCTGTTTCTAAAGCTTGTTTCTCGTTGCTCGTGTAGTTCATGTATCCTGCAGCAATCAGCATTATTGCTATAACAGAAATTATAATTTGATTTTTCTTTAAAATCTGTTTCATATTCACACTCTCCTATTACTTCCATATTTTTTAGTCTTTCATCTCAAAGACTTGTATTTTATATGTAGCCAGTCCAGTAACTGCTTCTACCGCCTGCACTATACTTGTTTTTATGTTTGCGTCATTTGCCCCTTGTGCAGTTATTATTGCACCTTCTATTTTAGGATTTATCACGCTTTGAGTTATTGGTGTTTTGGTTCCGTTCTTGTCTTCGTATATTACATCTTTCTTCGTAGTACTTTCATTCACAGTTCTTGTACCTCCCCCAGAATCAGTTTCTTCCGTCGTACTAGTGCTGGAATCCTCATCATACATCGGTATAATCTGGCTAGTTTGTGAATATGTGATTAATACTTTTGTTTTACCAACTCCCTTTATATTTGATAATATATTCTCCAATTTCTGTTCCATTCCATCTTCCTCAGTTGCTACTGTCTGTGTTTCATTTTCTGCTGTGGCAAGCTTTTTATTTGTATCTGTTGTTACATTGTCTTTTTTCTTATCCCCGCTCCAAATATAGTTAATTGCTACAATAGTAACTATCATTATAATTATAAGTACAACTAAATTTTCCATTTTCTTTTTGCTATTGCTATTCCCTTCGCTACTTTTTTCTTTAATTTTTTGAAGTTTTTCCTTAAACATCTTTCTTTATTGGCACTAAAAGTGCGCTCCTCCTTTAAGAAATATTAATGTTCTTTTTATCTATGTCATAAGTTTCGCTTATGTAATCTTTTACTTCTTGTTTGTCATCATCACTTAATGTTTTACTATCTTTTTGACTGATTGTATTTCCAATTTCTACAGTATTTATTACTATTTCATTGTTTTTTTCCTGTTTTTGCTCCGTTTTAATTAGTTTTAATGTAATTTTTTCTATCGTGTAATTTTCATCATCTTTTATCTGAATATCTGATGTATCAATTTCATAGCCTTTTTCTTTTAGTTTAGCAGATATATCGGCTTTTAAATTTGATACATATATATCTTTAATACTTCTAGTGTTATTGTCTTCAAATTTGCGTGATATTGTGTTGTCGCTTTTCGCAATCTGTTGTTCATATTTTTCTATATTTATTGTGTTTAAATTAATATCTTTACCACCAACCTTTTTTATTATTGGAGATACTATTGTAAACAATATGTACATTCCAATTACAACTTTCACATATTTTTTACTACTGCTATTTGGCAAAATCATTTCAATTAATGTTGCAATTATTACAGCAACAATTATGCCTTGTGCCCAACTACTAAGAAATTCAATCATTGCATCATCACTCCACTGTTCGATATTTTTATTACTAATGTCACTCCAATAATAAGCATTACAGAAATACTACACATTATGGCTAATAATAGCTTAAATGTTCCTCCTATCTGACCTAATAATTTTACAATCTTATCATCTGCAATAGGCTGGCATAAGGCAGAACCTAAGTAATAAACTGCCATTAAGGTTGTCAATTTTATTATCGGTATTATGCAAATACTCAAAATTATAATTACACCAACAATCCCAACTGCATTTTTTAAAATATTGCTACAACTCATAACCGTGTCCACTGCATCTCCGAAGTATCTTTCCAACAATCGGAATAAAATTTGAAACTGCCGCTTTTGTGGTTTTTACTGTAAGTGCATCAACTCCATTTGTTATGCTTCCTTCGAGCGAAGAAACTCCCACAAATATGGTAAGAACAATTCCTAATATCCAGACAACTGTTGTATTTATGTATTTTGAAAGCTTGTCTATTTGCACTCTGTCAGATACATTGGAAATTACACTTAACGCTACAGATATTAGGCTTGCTGGTACAAGCACAACATTTATAAAATTGCCTATAAAAGATATTATCCATAAAATGATTGGCTGTAGCATTCCAGCAGATGCAATATTTCCTGTAGTTATCATAAGTGTTATTAATAATGGAATTAAACAATTTGTAAATGCTACCAAATTGTCAATCGATGTTTTTACCATGTTGATTATATCTGAAAAATTTTTCATTACGATTGTTACGATTAAAATATATGTTATGTAATATGTAATTTGCGAAACACTCTTATTTTCGAGGCCATCTGTTATGCTTCGAAGCACGCTAGATATTATTATAATTACCATAATGCTTCCGAATTGTACTAATTGCTTCTCTTGCTCCACTAAACAGCTGTGCTAGAATTTTTTTGCCTATTGTCTGATTATCCACATTTCCTTTTATAACAGATGTTATAAGCTCATTTACATCAATATCAAAATCCTCACTCTTGTATTTGTTAGCCTCTTCAATAAAACTGGATATTCCTAATGTACTCGACTGACTTTTCAAGAGTTCACTCGTTATGTCATCTTCAGCATTTACTTTATAGCAAAAGCTCAAATAGCAAAAATATATTAGCAGTATTGCAATTATTTTTATTAATCTTTTGTTTTTCATTTTTCCTCCACTACGGTAGAATGTTTAGAATAACTTCCAGTAAACTCGACATTATCGGAACAGACATAGACATTATTATTACTTTGCCACCTAGGTCAACCTTACTTGCAATTGCAGATTCACCGGCATCTTTGCATATACTCACTGTAAATTCCGTTAAAATAGCTATTCCGGTAATTTTAATAAGTAAAACTAGAAACTCATTGTTTATTGCTGTTTTGCTTGATAAGCTTTTAAGCACTTCAATAATTCCAGAAAGCTTAGTAGCAATCAATGCAAATATTAATATTCCAGCTATTAGCGAGGCATACATTGCAAATTCCGGCCTATACTGTTTTAAAATTACAATTATTATAACCGCTATTAGACCAATGCCAATTATTTTAACAATATCCATATGTATCACTTTCCTTACAAATTAAAAATTGTCCTTACTGTATCAAACAGAGTACTAATTTCTTTAATTACCATTGTAAGAACAATAATGAGTCCTGCAAGAGTTGTCATCATTGCCTGGTCCTCTCTTCCTGCTCTTACTAAAACCTGATACAATACAGCAACCAAAATTCCAATAGCAGCAATTTTAAATAATAAATTTATATCCATTATTCATCCGTTCCTTTCTTACTTGCACAAGTTCGGTTGGAAAAGAATTAAATTTTGGCAAGGAAAATGAATTTCAAAGGTAAGGTCGCATACGTGGTGTATGTAACCGCGTTTGAAACGATATTTGACGTAGCCAAAATTGTAATTATTTTTCAGCCTTATGCCTTTTCATAATAGTAATATAACAGCAGTAAGCCCCACAGTTACTCCTAGTGTCTTATATAATTTTGTATTCTTTTGTTTCTCAATTTTTGCATTTTCAATCTGGTCTTCTATTAATTTTTCTGTTAATTCAATTTGGCTTACTTGTCCTTCCGCATCTGTGTTTCCTAGCATCTTTCCCAGAGTTTCTATGGCAGTAAAATCTTCTTTATTAAGGCTTAGTTTGTCTTGTGATTCTTCTATAGCTTTTTTCCAACCATCTTTTGCACTCATATTCTCCATATTAAGGCTTGCTCTTTTAAATATGTCTCCAACCACATCTTTGTTGTCATCATAAATCTGGTTAAAAATTTCCTGAATGGTTAGTCCTGTAAATTTAATTTTTGATTTAAATATGTTTAACAAATTCTGCATTTTTTCTAATTCTTGTACTCTACTTACGTATTTTTTTGCATATGTGTTTCCTATGTATGTAAATGCTAAAAACACAAAAAATATCAGAATATATTTTATAAAAATCATAGCTTGTCTCCTATTTAAGCTTCTTTATAATATATATTCTGATATTTTTATTTTAGAACTATTTTTTATAAATTTATTGTTTCAAATTCATAATTCGAATCATTTCTTCCTTTTATAACTATTACTTTTTCAAATATTTTTTCTTGTATCAATTCCTTCAACTCTGGATTTTTCATCACATCTTCAATACTATTTCCATGAGCCGTAAAAATTCCTTTTACACCACAGCACATGGCATACTTTATTGCCTCACTATCTTGCACACTTCCGATTTCATCTGCTATTAACACTTGTGGTGCCATAGAACGAATAGCAATTTTCATTCCAATAGATTTTGGAATATCATTTATCACATCAGTCCTAATTCCTAATTCATTTTGCATTATTCCTCTATAAGTTGATGAAATTTCTCCTCTCTCATCTATTACAACCACATTCAAGCCCTGTATTTTATCTGATATTCCATTACTAATATTTCGTGTTATATCACGCAACAATGTCGTCTTTCCGCATTCCCGGTGGGGAAATTAGTAATGTATTATAAATACTATTATTGTTTTTTATTAATTCATTTATCATACAGTTTGAACAACCTTTTATTTCCCTGCTTATTCTAAAATTTAAACTAGAAATATAATTAAAATTAACAACTTGTCCATTTACATCTAACACTGCTGTTCCAACTATTCCAACACGATGTCCGCCTTTTATTGTTATGTAGCCATTTGCAATTTGTTTTTGATATGAGTATACGGAATTTTCGCATATTTTTTGAAATATATAATTAATATCTTCTGTATTTATAATGTAATTTAGTATTTTCTGGGCTTGTCCAAATCTTAAAATTAAGGGCGAATTATTTCTTATACGAATTTCTTCAATCGAATTTAAATCTTCTTCATTCAATATTGCTTGTATATGTTGAGGAAAATATTTTAGAAACTCTTCTTTCATTATATTTTTTGTATAATCAATTTATTAATCTATTTAATTGATTATTTCCTTTCTCCTTTGTTAATAATTATTATATGCTTCACATAAAAAAATAGAACCATACATTTTGCTGTATGATTCTATTTATAATTAATTATTCTCACTATTATGGTAAACGTTCATAACATCATCTAATTCATCAAGATTTTCTAGTAATTTATCCATTCTTTCTTGAGCTTTTTCATCTAATGCAACATATGTTGTTGGAACCATTTGAACTTCTGCTTCTAAGAATTCTATTCCTTGGCCTTCTAAAGTTTCTCTTACACTTGAAAAATCTTCAGGTGTTGTTGTAATTGTGTAGCATTCTTCATCAGCCTCAAAATCTTCTGCCCCTGCATCTAATGCAATCATCATCAAATCATCTTCTGATTGTTTACATTCTGCTTTATCTACAACCATTACACCTTTTTTATTGAACATGTAAGAAACACAACCTGTTGTTCCTAAGTTTCCACCGGCTCTATCAAATACGTGTCTTACGTCTGCTGCTGTTCTATTTCTGTTATCTGTACTTGCTTCTACTATAACAGCAACACCGTTTGGTCCATATCCTTCATATATAACTTCTTCGTAGTTTTCTGCGTTTCCAGCTCCAGATGCTTTCTTAATTGCATTGTTTATTGTATCGTTTGGCATGTTTGCTGCCTTACATTTTGCAATTACATCTTTTAATTTAGAGTTTCCAGCCGGGTCAGGTCCACCTTGCTTTACTGCTATTAATAATTCTCTTCCTAATTTTGTGAATACTTTACCTCTTGCTGCATCAGCTTTACCTTTTTTAGCTTGAATATTATGCCATTTGCTATGACCTGACATTTTAACTCCTCCTTCTTATTGGCTTTTAGCCATTATTTATTTCTCGTAAAAATTACATTTTTTATTTTACCACAAATTTTGCCATTTGGGTAGTATTTTATTAAAATTTTAAATAATTCTTTCATCTAACCTCTTTTCTGCACAAAATAAGAGAGTACATGTGTTACCACTTATATACTCCCTATTTTATCACTGCTTATTTATAAGGCTTAAGCATTACCTAATTTCATTACAGTTCATTTATGAGGCTTGAACTTTACCTAATTTCAAATCGTTCTTTATGAACTCCTATCAGCAATCTTTCAATTGCTTCTTTAGTATATTCATTATATATCATTTTTATTCATTTTGTCAATGCTTCGGTTTAAAATATTGTAATATTTTTCCATTTTGTCAAATATATTTAATAGTTACCTATTTATGAGGCTTGAACTTTACCTAATTTATAATATAAATGCTTCTTGTTCTAATTTGCTATTGTTCTCTAACATTGCGTCAATCACTTCATAAAAAGTCTCATACTCTGCCGATTCTCTTAATTGTTGTAGCCTTTTTCTATAGTCTTGATTCATTTCTTTCCAATATTCTTTTTTAGCTAAAAATGCTTCTGTATCCATTTTATATTCTTGTAGTTCTGGTATAATTTTTTTAAGTCTCGTAAATATTCTAAATCCACCAATATCTATGTCACTCCAATGATAAAATTCTTGGTTTTCGCAGGCTTCATATATTTTTTTAAAGAATTTACCTTTTAGTGGACTATACATTCCACCATGATATATTACAAATTCGTCACTTTCTTGCTTGTTTTGAATATAATCTATATAGTTAGCTTTATTTTCTATGAATAATATTTTTCTTGCATTCTTAATTGTCAAATTTGTCATTTTTTCTACATTATAACTATTCAAATAGCTTCCAATAGTTTCTTTTTTGTACTCTATTTTTTCATCGTCTATGTAATATTCCATGTCTCCACAAAATTCAAAGATTTCGGGATATTTTGATATTCCTACTTCTAATAAGATATCATCATTACTATATTCTTCTGCCTTTTCAAGCAAATATGTTTTAATAATTCTTATTAGAATGTGTTCTATATTTCTCTCAAAATATTTAGAATCTCCAAAGCATTTTATACTTAATACACGTTTTAAATTTTCTTCTTTGTTATCAATCTGTTTTAACACCAGCAAAATATCTTGTGCAAATTGAACAGGAAACAAATTATTTGTTTTATGCTTTTCTTTCAAATAATTTATCATGTCTTGTTTGTACTCATTTATCCACTCTTGATTAAATTCCGCTTCTTCTAGTATTTTCAATAATAGCTCAATATTTTCTTTTACATTTGTTCTATTAGCCTTTTCATATGCCAATTCTACATTTTCTTTATTTAACCAAATTTCTTCTATTATGTTTCCGCTTCTCGTATTTTTGCCAAGAAAAATCTATTATACCTTCTTTCTTTAGCTCAAATATCACATCATGAATTATCTGTTTTCTATCATAATTTTCAATATTATAACCAGTTAGATTCTTCATTTTCAATATGATTCTTCTATTAGAAGCTTCATATAAAGCCTTGCTAGCCTCGTATTTATCTAACAATGTATTTAAAATAATCTTCTTAAAATCCATTTTATATTCCTTCTCTTCAAATTGCATTGGAAAATAATTATTCTTCCTTATTAGTATACTTCTTCACAACAATCTCATGTTCTTCCGGATTTAATACTAGCAATGTTGAATCAACTAGTGCTTGAATATCTTGCAATTTTTCTGGTGGTGCAGCAAATATTGCTTGAAATTGTATCTTCTTTAAGAGCTTAATACTTTCTTCTATTCTCTCGCTATCCATTTTGCTGAACGCCTCATCAAATACAATTAATCTTATGGTATTATCATTACTCTTAGTTCTATATAATTGTGCAAATGATGCCAATATTGATATATAGAATGGCGTCTGCGTTTCTCCACCAGACTTCTTCAATAATGTTTTAGATAAACGTTGCTCGTTTCCAAGTTTATCTTTTACTATTAAATCAAAGTTCAAATATGTTCTATAATCGGTATATTCTTTGATGTTTTTCTCATACTCCTCACTTGAAATCGAATTATTATTCACATCTGTTGTAGTTATTTTTTCAAATAATTCTTTTATCTCTTGAGAATATTTCTGGTTAAACTGTTCCTGTCCTATAGCCCAGTCTCCTAGTAATAAGTCGTCTTGAAGCATATCATAAAATCTTTTATACTCTTGCTTTGGAGATACTTTGAAGCTGTATGAATCTGTTCCAAATCTGTGTTCTCCCAGTGCACTGTTTAGTTCTTTTATTTGTTTCTTTACCTCATCAATGTTAGATTTTAGCTTGTCTAAAAATTCTATTCTAAATTGCTCATATGCTTTCTGTCTTGAATCTTTTATTTTTTCTGTATATTCTGGTAATACCGCTTCTTCTAATTTTTTCAAGTGTTTAGAAAATTCCTCATTGCTTGCATCTTGAATGTTATATGCATATTGGTATTTCGTATTAAAATCACTTCTCTTGTCTATAAGTTCTGCATGCAATTGGTCTTTTCTTTTTATTATTCCTTTTATGATATTAGAATATGACTCTGCTATTCTCTCTGCAGTTTTCTTTAATGATTGTATATCATACTTCTGTTCACCAACATTTTGTTGCCATTCAACATCATAAAAGTCATTAATTTTGTTAGTCTTTTCTTCTATTGATAAGCTTATTCTAGGAAGCCTTTCTTCCTCTATATTCTTTATTGCTTCACTTAGTATTCCTAATTTTAAACTATTATCCTTTATTTGCTGTTCTATTTTTGTTTTTTCTACTTCTTTTTCTTTTATCTTTTCAGAAATTGTATTTAACCAGAATAAATCCATACTGTCTAATTCTTGTTGTAATTTCTGTTTTTCTTCATCATATTCAGATTTTTTCTTTGCTTCGATAATGTCTTCTTCTAAGCCTGGTAAAAATTCTTCTCCAAAGTTAGCCATTTTTCTAATACTATCCACTGCATTTATAACAGTTTCAAAATTATTTATATCATCTTCCAATTTAGCAAGCTCATTTTCTTTTATCTGCTTTTGTTGTTCTAGTGCTTTCTTACCTATAACCGGATATTTATAGAATTTAGGATCTATTTTTCTAAGCACATATCCTTGGTACAACATGCAATCTGATGTTATAGCTTGTTTATGGCTTCTTAACTCTTCTATTGTCTCACATTTAATTACTCTTCCTAATAGGTAATCAACATATGTTCTTGCCAATTCATTTTCAGTAATTACTTCTGTTGCAAGACTATTTTCAAGTGCATTTGATGCATTGTCTTTTCTAATTTTTTCAATATCAACTATACCAAATGAATGTATTTTTTCGTTTTCTCGTGCAAGTTCTCTATATATTTTTGAAGCTTCTTCAAAATATTGTGGGTCTATTATTAAATATTTTTTCTGCGTATTTAAGTAACCTTCGATTGCATTCTGCCATCTTGCATCTTTTATTTCTAATAAATCTGCTAAAATTGATACCTCTATGTCTTTACAAAACTTTTCTTTTAGTCTTGCCTCCAACATAGCTTTAAAATTTATAAATTGTGAATCATATGGATTAATTCCATTCTTTAATTTTTCTATATCTTGAATTAGAACTTCTCTAGTCTGTTTCTTATTGTCTATTTCATACTTTTTATCAAAATAAGTACTCGTTCCCCAATTTATTAAATCTGATATATTGTTTCTCGTTTCTGTTATTGCATTTATGTCTAATTCATTAAAAATATTTTCATTTATACTATCTATGTACTTTATTAAATCTCTAGTATTATTTATATTTTGATAATTTACTTTGTCTTTTGCACTTTCTAGTTTAGAAATGCTTGCATTCCATCTTAATGTATAATTTCTTAGAGTTGCAATGTTTTTGCTTGCCTTTTCACTAATGTTATTAAGCTTACTATCTATTTCTTGTATTTTGGCAGTAATCTTATCACTCTTTATTTTAATATCAGAATTTGCTCTTGTTACTGTTAAATCTGATATTTCTTTTTCAATCTCGCCCTTTGTTTTTTCAAGTTGTGTCGTTGTTTCCTCTAAGCTTACTTTGCCATCTTTATCATCTTGGACTTGCTTTTGTAGATTTTCATATTCATCAATTAATTGCTGTTTTTCGGCTCTCCATATTAAATATTGTGCTTCTCTTTGTTTCATACATTCGTCAAGATAACCATTATATGTATTTTCAATTTCTTGAAGTTGATTTTTCTGAGTATTCATTACATCTACTTGTTTTAATAAACTATTATATTGTCTTATGTTTTCCTGCATAGAAGTTATATCAATTTGATTTTTTACATCACACACATATTCTACTATAAATTTTTCAATATCATTTATCGGTGTAAAAGTTACAGCCTTCTTAAACAGATTAAAAAATTTCTGATTTAATCCTCCGAGCTTTCCTCTTACTGCCACTTGATATTGAGTATTACTTGTACATATTTCTAAATTTTTATTACCATATTTTCTAGTCAAGAAACTCTTCAATTCTACAAATGAAAACGGAATATTATTCTCCCCTATAAATTCATTTTCTGGAATACTTCCATTAAACATAAAAAATTTATGTTCAAATCCACTCTCATTGTAAACGTCAAATACAACTCCAATGCAGAAATTTTTTCTTGTAACCGTATCATAAAATTCGCAAACAATATAACTAGAAAATTTTCCACTTCTTAAATACTTGTAACCCGTATCTCCATCATCACCAATTTCGCCTCTTAAATAACCTTCAAGGGTTCTTTCGGTTCTATCATTTGCAGCCTTATTAAAGAAATTTCCTCTAGTATCTCCCAATAGTAAAAGTTGCAAGGCATCTATAATCGTAGATTTTCCCGAGCCGTTTTTACCAGTCAAGAAATTAATATTTGAAAATTCAATCATTTGCTTACTTATGTAATGCCAATTTATCAATAACATTCTTTCTAGTTTCTTCATTATTCCTCAGAGTCCTCCTCTTCTTCATTTTCGTCATCTTCTACATTTTCTTCTAAAATTGATATTGTTTGGCTCAAAGCTGTAATTTTTTCGTTTGTTACAGCAAATAATATTGATGGAAAGATTATTATTTTCGTCTCTGGATCTTCAAATTTTCCATCAACTTTTTGAATAATATTAAATTTTGCCAGATTAGATAGTGCCGTCTTTATATCCATATCCGAAGGCTTTTTATTAAATGCACCAACATCTATCAAAGTTTTTATAATGTCAGATACACTAACAATGGTATCAGTATTTAACTTTACACTTTCTCTATCCTCATCAAATTTCAGTCTTAATCCATATAAGAATATTGTTGTATTTTTATCTAATCTCTTTTTATTATATTCATACTCGTTTTCTATATAAATAACTTCATAATTGCTGTCTTTCAATAGCCTATAACCCGCTATTTCAAGGTATTCTCTAAATAAATCTATGTTTCTATCAACAAACCTATAATCACTATTAGACCTAAAAGCACCTTGATTTTTATCATAAAATCTATTTACCATAAAAGTTCTATTAAGTAATAAACTCGTAATTCTTTTAAAATTTTCTTTTTCTGCTCCAGTTAAATTATTATATTTTTCTTCGAACATTTAACTTCTCCTTATAAACTTAATATTTGGAATTAAGTATCCATTATTATTTATTGTCTCATCACTATCTTCTATGTAATAAAAACTCTTGCTTGATTTATCTGCCTTTATTGTTGATAATATTAATAAAATTAAGTCTTCTGTTGTATTTAACTCAATTTCACTCGAACTAATAAATGGTTTATTCTTAAAGTTTTTCTCCATAAACTCATTTATTGTTTTATTACTATACATATTTTCCAAGCTCTTAGCAAAATCATAAAGTGCTCTTGAATCTACCGGTTTAGATTGTTTTACTGGCATCGATTTTCCTTGTTTTTTAGTATTTTTCGTTCTTATATAAACAGAATCGTTAGACAAATATTCTTGTCTTGATAACTGTAGTTGGTCTATCATTTTGTCAATTACTTGTTCGTTTTTCGAATTTTTCAATATATGTACTAACTTACCTTTCAATTCCTTATCATTAGTCAGTAAATATTGTATTCTCTTAACAGATGCTCTTACATAGTCATTATTTTTTGTTTCAATCTCATTCATCGTTGTTCCAATATTCTCATATATTTCAGAAATAGTTCTAATTTTATTTAGTATGTCATTTTCGGCATCTTCTTTAGTCTTGTATCTCTTACTACTGTAGGCCACATTTATAGCATTCTGTAACCTTTCTTCATCTGCTAAAATTTCTGTTAATAACTCTATAATTGGGAGCCTATACCTCGGAACAGAATCTCTAGTAAATCTAGGAAAAATCATCTCATCACTATATTCTTTATACTCGAAAAAATGTTGGCTTATTATATTATTAACATCATCTTGATTACACATTTTTCTGTGAAATCTTCCAAGACTGTTATATACAGATTTTAGTTCATCTATTAATTGAATTGTATTATTATAAGCAGTTATAACCGCATTATATGTTTCATTTTTCTCTGTACTTGCAAACTTTAAAGCCGTGTATGTAGCAAATACATATGAGTTATATTCGACCTGCTTTTCTTCTGTAAATGAATATAATAAATTAATAAACTTTATTGAATAATCTGGTAAAATTATAAATTCCTCGAATGAGTCTCTCTGCATTTCTCTTTCAATCCAACCAGCCCATTCTAATTTTCTCAATAAAAAATATGCTTTACCTGTAATATTGTTGTCTTTTAAATCACTCACATTTTCATCTTCAGAAAAATCTTCTTGATTAATCTCATCTTCTAAACTATTTATCAGCCTTGAGATTATATTTTCTTTTGATATACTCATTTCCTGCTTAAAAGCATCCCTTAATACAAATAAAGCATCTATATATAAATTTTTATTTTTTGATACTAGTATTGAAAAAAAGTTTTCCGGTATTTTATCGAATAAATTCATATTTCCTCCATTTTCTTCTACTGTTATATTTTACCATAGAATTTGAGGGATGTCTATTGTTTTATGTAAAGTTTCACATTAATGTTCATAATTTTTCTTACAATTGTTTAATTTCTTTCTCACTAAGCCCTGTTATTTGGCTTATATCTTTTATATGCATTTTTCCTTTAAGTCTCTTTGCCACCAAAGCAATTCCTTCAGCTTTACCTTCTGCTTTACCTTCAACCTTTCCCTCTATTTTTCCCTCTTCTTTTCCTCTTATAATTCCCTGATTCCAACCAATTTCAATTCCTTCTTTTTTGCTCTTTCTTATTTCTCTATTAATTATTCTTGAAGCATTAGTCATAATTTCATCATTCCTCCCTATATTTTTTATTTTTTCTATAAATTTACTGATTATTTCTTTATCTTCTGTTTCTGCAAGTTCATATTGAACTAATTTTTCCAACTGCCAATTGTCAAAATTTCCGTTTTTCTTCTGATTATTTATTACATCTTCTATATTTTTATATAATTCCTCTTTATTTTGTGATTTTTCAATCAGCATAGCTTTAGAAGTTATCAGATTATCTTCAAGTAGTTTTTCTCTGCTAAATTCATTTGCATCTATCAGGTTATATTCTCCTGCATTTTCTTCATATCCTTCTATTTGCTCTTCGATGTCTTTTATGGATAATTTATGCCATTGTCTTTTCCCAGTATATAATACCATCGCTATTACTTTTGGAATTTTATAACTTTTCTCTCTTAATCTTTTTCTGTCTATTGCAGAATCTACAATCGCATTTTTGTAAGACAATATCCTATATGACATCTTTAAATCTACACTTGATTGATGTTCTATTAGTATAAACACATTTTTATTCTTTATTTTGTATACAACATCAGCCTCTATATTATATAATTCTTCAGTTCTAAACTCTTTTTCATATTTTTCAATATCATCTTCTAGTAGATTTAAATTTAAATAGTGATTTATAAAATTAACTGCTTCTTTCTTGTCTGACAGTATTTCTTTAAATAACTTGTCATGTTTTTTATTTATTTGAGCATTTGTCTTATACTTTTCATTTTCTTCTTTTACTATATTCTTATTGTCTTTTTGTTGTTTTTCAGAGAATTTATTCTCATCTCTTAATATTTCTTCGCCTTTTTTTACCATTCTTTCTATTTTTTCTTTGTTCTTTAAATAGAAAGCTCCAGTATAGCACATAATATCTTTACCATCTTTTGTTTTTAATCCTGAGGGAACATACATTTTTTCTTCTTCCATCTATCTTCCTCCTTATTATACAATAGAGTTTACCTATAGGTCAATATATAATTCATTGGGTTTGTATAAGAATTAACAACTTTCGCTATAGCGAATTTTTGAATAAATTTATAAAATACAAATGTTTTTGAAATAATTTATTTAATATGATGATTATATTATTTAATAATACAAAAATCAAGTAAAATCGTTCGACAAAATTCTGCATTTTGCTACATGCAATAAAAAATCCACCAGCAGAACCTTATTAAGATTCTACTGGTGGATAACAATTACATTATACTCTTTTCACTCAATAAGAGTTTTTTAAATTGTGCAAATCTTAAAGATCTCTCGTCAAGCTCTTTGTGCTATCTCAGCCATCTTTATGGCATCTTCTCTTGTTTCTGCTGTACAAATAAAACATGCATTATGGCAAAATTTTGCTGTTTTTATCTTTGAAACTTCTTGTAGCTTTTCATCTCTTAGTCCTGCCCATTCTTTAGGTAAACTTTTTCTATTTTCGAAACTTCCAAGTTCTTTTGGCACTGTATGTACACAAAATCCTCCTCTATTAGAGGGAAATACTACAAAATTTATTTTCTCTGCCTTTGGATTTGTTGATGTTAAAACCGCTTCTTCCCATGGCATAAATTGTTCAAGTAGCATTATTCCTTCTTTTGAATTTTCTATAGCATTTTCAACCAATTCTTTTGCCTCATTTTTAGCAATCTCACGTGCAATAAAACGTTCAAAATATTTTTTGGCAATTTCATAAGCTTGCATGAAGCATTCATCAGTATCTACTGTTTCGTTCCAGCATGGATTAAAAGCAGAAATTACACTCGCTAATTCCACAAATTTATAGTCTGTATCAATCTTGGTAGACTGTCCATTATCATTAGCATCTATATATTGTATTAAATCTTTATCAATTTGTATAAATAATTCTTCTATATGTTCTTTTTTCACATTACATTTTTCTAAATATTTTTTTCCATAACTTTTCCATATTAATCCACAAGATGCATATTTTACTCCATTATCTCTTTGTCCATTTCCACCTGCTTGGTGATGGTCAAACTCACCGCCACCAATATCATATACTAATTTGTTAGCAATACTTTCTCTCATTGAGTCTGTTACTTCATTTACTCTAATCAACTTGATATTAATTAATATTTTAGATAATATAACTGTTGCAAAAATTTCATCAGAATGGAACTTACCTCCATGAGTTACACAATTTGCTTCTTTTAATTCTTTTACTATCTCTATCATGCACTTTCCCTTTCATATTATTTTTTCTATAAACGTTATCAAACCAAATTTCATTTTGATAAACAAGGTCAAACTTGCCTTTTGAGAAGCCCTAAGGGGTTCCGACCAAGAGCGATATGCCGAAGTTTTAAAAAAATGAATTTGGTTTGTATAAATATTTACATTACATATAACAATATTGATAAAAATTGCAATACACTCGCTAATACTATAAATAAATGAAATATTGAATGTATATATTTGTGTTTTTTTCCTACTCCATATAGAACTGCACCTATTGTATAAGCTATTCCGCCCGACACTAATAGAACCGTTCCCGGAATGCCAACTAATTGTAGCAATAATGGAAGTTTTATTATTATGCACCAGCCCATTGCTAAGTAACAAATCATTGAAAATATTTTATATTTTTTTAAATCTATAGCGTTTAATACAATTCCGAGAATCGCAACTCCCCATATTATTCCAAACAATGACCAACCTAAGGCTGTATTGTATTCTCTAAATGTGCATAAGGCAAATGGTGTATATGACCCTGCAATTAGTAAAAATATTGTACAATGGTCTAGTACTTGAAATACTTTTTTTGCATTGTTTCTATGTAATCCATGATATATGCTAGACATCGTATATAAAATTATCATCGAAGCTCCATAGATAGCTCCAGATACGACACCATACACATTATGATGAATTGCTGCAAACACCACGCATAGAACCGTTGCAATAATTCCAAATGCACCACCAACAATATGTGAGGTCATATTAAATATTTCCTCACCTTTAGTATATGTTGGCAAAATTCTTTCCGAAAGTTTTGTTCTTTTCATATAATATTTCAATTAAATAGACTACTATTTAATTGCACCCTCCTCAGCTAAAATTTTACTCATTTCTTCGTGTCTTTTTATCTTGGCTGTTGATGTTTTAATCATTGGCTCATCTGTTATTATTAATTTTTTCATATGCTTGTAGTTTGTAAGTCCGCTATTTATTTCTTTAATATCTTCCCATATTTTTTCTTTTAATTGTTCTTGAGTAAGTCCTGCAAAATTATCTTTTACATAGTCTTTGTTATACACAATTTTTACAGAAATCACCAAATCATCATCTTTTGGATAGCCAAAAACCATACATTCATCTACATATGGAAGTTTTCCTACTAGTGTTTCTAGTTCCTCTGGATATATGTTCTTTCCATTTTTCAATACTATAACATTCTTTTTTCTACCTGTTATAAAGAAATATCCATCTTTGTCTTGTTTTGCCAAGTCTCCTGTATGAAACCATCCATCTTTTATGGCTTCATTTGTTGCTTCTTCATTCTCGTAATATCCAAGCATAACATTTGGTCCTTTTGCAATAAGCTCTCCTATTCCTTGCTCATTTTGATTATCAATTTTTAGAGTAACCCCTGGCATAGGAAAACCAATTGAACCATACCTTATGCAATTTTCGTTTTCAGCAGCTAAAACTGGTGAAGTTTCTGTTAATCCGTATCCTTGAATTGTTAATATACCAAAGTCATTAAAAGCCTTTGCAACCTTTGGATCTAATCCAGAAGCTCCACTTATAATTGCTCTTAATGCTCCTCCCAAATTATCTATTACACTCTTGAACACTTTTCTTCTAATATCTATACCGAACTTCAACAAAAAATTACTAATCGGAGTCACAAATTTTATTAATTTATCTTTTCCTTGTTTTTTTATCTCTTTATCAATTTTCTTGTACATGGACTCAATTAAAAGTGGAACGCAAACAAAAATGCTTACTTTATATTCTTTCATGTTAGCTTGAATGTGTCTAATTCCGTCACAGAATACATTTGTACAACCATGGTTTAAAAAAATTAAAATTCCTGTACTTCCAAATGTATGGTGGAATGGCAAAAACGCCATATTAACATCAGTGCTCAAAAAATTTTCAACTCTATTCATGGCAGAAATATTTGATGCTATATTTCTGTGAGATAGCATTACAGCTTTCGACTTAGAAGTCGTTCCTGATGTAAATAAAATAATACTCATCTTGTTATCATCAATTTTTGCATCTATAAAATCTCTATTTCCATTCTCTACTAGTCTCTTTCCTTCTTCTATTAAATCTCCTAAATACAAGAAACCAGCTTCTTTTTCTTCATCACTAATCTGATCCATACAAATAAATTTTGTAACATCTGTTGTTACAGAAGCCTTAAATTTTTTCATTGTATCCATATAGTCATTTGCAAAAATTATAGCCTCGGCATAACTTCTTTGCAAAGATGACTCTGTCTCCTCTTCTGGCAATCCTTTATCTAGTGGAACTGCAATTCCAGTACCATTTAAAACTGAAACATATGATAAAATCCACTCATATCTATTTTTGCTAATTATAGCAACTCTCTTGTCTTTTAGTCCTAAATTAATTAAAGCTGTTCCAAGAGCATTTATATCATTTTGAAAATCTTTGTACTTTATTTCTTTATAAGTAACCTGCTTGCCATTTGTTTCCTTTAATTTAAATGCAACATTATCAGGGTAATTTGTAAAAGCATTATCAAGAACCTCTCTAATGTTGTTATATTCCTTCGATTCATAAATCTCATATTTTGTTCTATTCATTTCATTTTACTCGTATAATTGTACGAATATCTCCTTTCTAGGGATTTCCTCCTTTGTTTTTTGCTAACTCCCTATTTTCATTGATAGAATACCATAAAAAACAAAATTATACAAGAGCTATGACCGAGTATTCAAGTGATAAAATTCTACAAATTTTAAAATTTACGTTTATTGAATATTTTTTTATAAATATGAAATAATACTTAAAAGCTGTTGACTGTACGTATTATACGTAGTAAAATATGTTGTAAATATATATGAAAAAATTTTCTTAGAGACAGAATTACTTCTGCCTCTTTATTTTATACATTAAAAATTCGCCCCAAAATGGGCGTCCCTATTGGGCGAAATTCTTATAATATTATGCAGATTAGTCCTCCGCTTCCCTCGTTTATTATTCTTTCCAATGTTTCTTGCAATTTTTCTTGTGCATCTTCTGGCATTTTCATTAGTTTTGTTTGCAAGCCTTCGTTTACAAGCTCGTGCAGGCTCTTGCCAAATATATTTGATTCCCATATTTTCTTTGGATCGTTTTCGAATTCTGAAAGTAACGATTCTACCAGTTCTTGTGATTGTTTTTCGCTTCCTACTATTGGAGATACTTCTGTTTCTATGTCTGCTCTTATCATGTGTATTGATGGTGCTTTTGCTCTTAGTTTTACTCCATAACGTGTGCCTTGTTTTACCATTTCAGGCTCTTCTAATATTAATTCGTCTATTGATGGACTTACTATTCCATAACCTTTTGTGTTTACTTCTTGCAATGCTGTAGATACTTTGTCATACTCCTTCTTTACATTTGCAAATGATATCATGCTAGAGAATAGTTCACCTTCGTTTGTGATTGGAACTCCAGAGATTTCGGTTAATACCTTATAGAATAAGTCATCTAATAAGTTGATGGTTATGTTTATGCTTCCCGTTCCTAGCTGTATTTCGTTTATTATACTTGTTGATATTACCTCAGTATTTTGCAATTTGGTTATTCTGTTGTCTATTTGTTTTAGAATCCTTATGTCTTTAAACGCATCTTTGATTTCGTCATATAATTCTTCTTTTAGCCAATGTGTTTCTGGTAGTCCATCAACCCATCTTGGAAAACTGATGTTTACTCTTTCTATTGGAAATTCATATAATACTTTGCCAAATATTTCATCAATTTTATCTGCAGTTAAATTTTCACAATCTGTTGGGATTACCTGTGTATCGTATTTTTCTTGAAGTTTTTGAGCTAATGTTTGTGTATATTCAGAATCTGGTTCTACCGAATTTAATACTATTACGAAAGGTTTATTTAGTTCTTTTAATTCCTTTACAACACGTTCCTCTGGTTCTATGTAATCTTCTCTTTCTATTCCAGTCACACTTCCATCAGTTGTAACCAATATTCCAATTGTAGAATGTTCTTGAATTACCTTTTTAGTTCCGATCTCAGCTGCTTGTTCAAATGGAATTTCCTCTGTTGACCACGGTGTTTTTACCATTCTTGGCATATCATCTTCCAAATATCCAATAGCATTATTAACCAAATATCCAACACAATCAACCAGTCTTACGTTCAGCTTTATATTATCACCAACAGTAATTCCGTACCGCTTCATTTGGAATAAACTTTGGCTCTGTAGTCATAATTGTTCTGCCACCAGCACTTTGAGGCAACTCATCTTGTGCACGCTCTTTTTTATACTCATTGTCTATGTTTGGAATTACTAGCAAATCCATAAATCTTTTTATGAAAGTTGATTTACCAGTTCTTACAGGTCCAACAACACCAACATAAATATCGCCATCTGTCCTTTTTGCTATGTCTTGATATAACCTATTGTCTTTCATTAATTTTATACCTCCTTATACATCTAATGTATATTTCAAATGTGTTATGTGTTTGTACAATAACTTTATTTAATGTATATTAGTCTTTTAAAAAGTTATGCATAAAAAGAAAATTAATTTTTACATATTTTTATATTTTTAGTAAAAACTATATTAAATTATTTTTTGGAGGATTGTATTTTGAGTTCCGTATTTAGTTCAATAAAAAATTATTTTCATGATATTTTTTATGAAGATAACCCTAATGATTATAATTTCTCGCTTGGCGAACAGACTAATCCATTAGTAACTAATGCTTCTACAACTTTTAGCAAAAATTCTGAGGCATTAAATTTAGATAATGAGTCTCTAACAGACACTAGTAATGATAAAATTTTTCCATCTTTAGATGTTAACCTAGAATATATAAGAGTTCGTTTTAATGAGATGATTAATTCCGACATTATAATTAGAGAATTTACGCTTACTGCACGAAACAAACAATATAGTGCTTTTCTTGTTTATATTGACGGAATGACTGACCAAGATGTTATGAATAACTTTATTTTGAAGCCTTTAATGTTAAAAAACTCCGCAAATTCTTTCGAAGGCAATCAGAATAGAGTATTATCCGAAGTAAAAACAAATAACATAACAGTAAGAAAAGTAAAAAGATTTAATATTGTGGAGTACATTTCTAATTGTTTGCTTCCTCAAAATAATGTTAAAGAATTTACTAAGTTTGATGATATAGTGAAAGCTATAAATGCTGGAGACTGTGCTCTTTTTATAGATACTCTTGATATTGCATTTGATGTAGAAGTTAAAGGATACGAAAGGCGTAGTCTTACAACACCGCACAATGAAATGGTAATTAGAGGAGCTCAGGTTGGCTTTACAGAAAATTTACGTACAAATACCTCTCTTTTAAGAAGATATGTAAATAACGAAAATCTTATAATAGAATCTGTAAATATTGGCAAGTTGAGCAAAACTCCTTGTTCTATATGTTATTTAAAAAATATTGCAAATACAGATTTAATCTCAGAGGTGCGTTATCGTTTAAATAATTTAGCAATAGATTACTTGACATCTTCTGGACAATTAGAGCAATTAATTCAAGATAATGATAATACCAGCCTTCCGCAAATAATTGCTACAGAACGACCAGATAGAACTTCAAATCTACTATTTGAGGGTAGAATTGCAATTATTGTAAACGGAAGCCCATATGTGCTTATTGTACCTGCCATATTTTCAGATTTTCTAGCTTCTTCCGAAGATTATAATTTAAAATATCAATATTCTAATTTTGTTAGGGCTCTTAGAATTATAGCACTTGCATTTGCATTATTGCTACCTAGTATGTATATGGCTATTACAAGCTTTCATCAAGAATTGGTTCCAACAGAACTTCTTTACTCTATAATATCAGCTAGAGAAACTGTTCCATTTCCAATACTTTTTGAAATTCTAATAATGGAATTATCATTTGAACTAATTCGTGAAGCCAGTATACGTGTTCCATCTCCTGTCGGGCAAACTATTGGAATTGTTGGAGCTCTTATACTAGGTCAAGCGGCAGTAGATGCCGGAATTGTGAGTCCTATTTTAATTATAATTGTATCTTTTACAGCCATTTGCTCATTCTCAATTCCAGATTTCTCGTTAAGCTTTCATTTTAGAATAATGAGATTTATCTATATTTTACTAGGTGCTATGGCAGGGTTTCTTGGGCTTGCAGCAGGACTATGTGTTCATCTACTAGTATTAAATAATATGCATTCTTTTGGAGTAAGCTATTTAGGTAAAAATATATTTAAAACAGATGAATTTGGTAATGGAATAGTACTATCTCCTGCCTATCGCAGAGAAAAACGTTCTAAGGAGTTAAAAACCAAAAGGCCAAAATCTCAAGATAAAATAAGCATGAGATGGAAATACCCACAACATTGATTCTTTGTAATATATAATTAAAAGTTTCATATTCTAAACAAAAAGGAGGATAGCGATTTTTCGCATAATTTATGAAGTTTTCAAAAATTAATTTAATTGAATCTATCGCATTAATATTAATACTTACAATTAACAGAATATCTATGAATAATCTACAATCTATATTGTTGTTTTGCGGTTCATCATCAATCTTAAATGTTATATTTGTCAGTATAATCACTTTGTTTTTAATTGTTGTTATAATACGTTTATTTAAAAAATTTCCAAATTCAGATATAATTGATATTTGTGAAGCTATTGGAGGAAAATTTCTTAAATGGCTAGTTGGTTCAATTTTTGCCCTATATATAATTGTTACATCCTCTTTATTGCTTAGGTATTTTATAGAAACAATTCACATTATTTATTACGGAGATGCTCCAATTATTTATTTGCTACTTTTCTTTTTAGTGGTGGGTGTTATTGCCAATATGCAAGGAATAAAAAGTATTGCTAGAACTAATGTTATTTTATGTGTAATTATGGTAATAAGCTTATTAACCGCTTTTGCAGCCGTAGTTCCCAATATGACAATTCAGCGTATTTTTCCAATTTTAGGTCATGGGGTTTCTAATACTTTTTTCACTGGTATTTCAAATATTTTTATATTTAATGGTTTTTCTATTTTATTTTTAGTACCACCACTACTCGAAAACAAAAAAGATTTTAAAAAATCGACCTTAATTGCAACATTAATCTCCATTTTTATTGTAATACTTGCAACTGCTAGTATGCTTTTAGCTTTTTCTTTTAGCACAGACATAGACCGTATTTCACCACTTTATTCACTATTATCAAATAACGAATTTGGTAAATACTTTCAACACCCTGAATCTTTATTTGTATTTACTTGGATTTTATCATTTATGAGTTACTTTAGCATTGGATTAATGACTTCATCATTAGTATGCCAAAAAGTTACTAATGTAAAAAACTCAACACCTTTTATAATTCCTATTTGTATAATTAGTTTGATAATTGCACTTATTCCAAACAGTATTATGCAAACACTTGCAATAAATGATTTTATATCTAAATATATTGGAACACCATTAACTTTTATAGTATTTCCAATTATTCTTATGATTGCTAATTTAAAATTAAAGAAAGGAACCAATACCAATGAGAATTTGGATTAATATAAAAAAAGTTTTAATTATTTTTCTATCATTATTTATTGTATTTTTCTCATTATCTGCACCATATAGCACACGTAATATAGATAAATTAGCCTACGTTCTTGCTTTAGGTCTTGATATAGGAAATTCTAATACATTAAAACTATCTGTTCAGCTTGCCAAACCATCTAATGGTTCAAATGGTTCATCTGGCACAGCATATGAAAAAATTGTAAATAGCGTAGAATGTGCGTCTATAGAAACTGGAATAAGTCTTTTAAACAGCTATATAAGTAGACGTTTAGATTTATCTCATTGTAAAGCCATTGTAATATCAGAAAAACTCGCTCAGAAAGGAGTTTCTGAGTATATGTATACATTATTAAGTAGCCCACGAACCAGCCCTCATGCCAATATAATAATAAGTAAAATACCATCTGAAGATTTTTTAAATATAGCCTCACCAGAGCTCGAAGATTTACCATCAAGATTTTACGAAATTACTCTTGCTTCAAATGAATATACATCTTATACGCAAAACGTAACACTTATAAATTTCTTTTCTGACTGTGTAGATTCCTTTAAGAATCCAGTTGCTACTCTTGGCTCTTCATCAAGTTTACCTATATCTCCAGCAGATAACATTGAAAATATCGGGCTTGCAGTTTTTAAAAACGATATATTGGTTGGAGAACTAAATGCTGAAGAATCAATCTTGCATATGATGGTTTCTAATAAATTAAAATCTTGTACAATTAGCATACCTAATCCTATTGGAGATTCTGAAAGCATTAATTTAAGCATAAAACTTGCTCATAATACAAAAAACAGCGTTTCTTTGGTCAATGGCACTCCATTTATTTCATCTGTTGTAAAAATTAATGCGAAAATAGAATCTGCCACTCAAAAATCATCCTACGGGAATTCCAACTACTATTCGAAGGAAAACATACAGCTTATAGAAGAATCTTGTAATCAATATTTAAAAAAAGCTTTAAATGATTACTTATATAAAACTGCTAAAGAATACAATTGCGATATAGATGGATTTGGAAAATACGCTGTAAAATATTTTCCAACAATAAAAAACTGGCAAGATTATAATTGGCTAGATAATTTTCAAAATAGTACATTCAATGTAAACGTAGAAACAACTATAAAATCCGGAAACACTTTCTTATAAATTTTTTCAATTGTTCGCGTGATTTATTAGAAGCATATGGTATGATGTTACCAAGATATTTCTTTATCTCTATTTTATTTTCGTAGTAAATTCTTATTATTTCATGCGTAAATCTATAAATTATGTAACTTTATTAATTGTTGACACACCTCAAGATTTGCTATATAATTTAGGTTATGAGAACGATTAATATTGATAATAAAAATAATGAAAAGAAATTAATTAATATTTTACAAAAGGAATTTCCTACGCTAAGCTTAAATACTATTTATAAAGCTTTGCGCAAAAAGGATATTAGAGTAAATGATGTACGAATTAGCGAAAATGTAACTTTACACACTGGAGATGTAGTAAAAGTATTTATTACTGATGAGTTTTTATTTTCTAAAAGCGTTAATATTAGCTCAATTGCAAATACTTCCTATAATTCTATTGATATTCCAATTATTTATGAGGATGATAATATCTTAATAGCTGATAAACCTACTGAAATTGAAGTAACTGGAGATAATTCTCTAACCACTATATTATCTACAAAATACGGCTTTGAAATATATCCATGTCATAGATTAGATAGAAATACTATTGGACTTACACTATTTGCCAAAAATAAACAATCAGAACAAATTCTTTTTGATAAATTCAAAAATCATGAAATTGAAAAGCATTACATCTGCAGAATTTATGGAATACCTCAAAAAAAACATGCTATATTAAACGATTATCTTTTTAAAGATAACAAAAAATCTATGGTTTATATTAGTAACACACATAAAAAAGGCTACCAAAATATTATCACAGAATATTTTGTATTATCTTCAAATAAATCAGATAACACAAGTATATTAGAAGTAATTTTACACACTGGTAGAACACATCAAATACGTGCACACCTTGCTTTTATAGGCTATCCTATTATTGGAGATGGTAAATATGGACGTAATGATATAAATAAAAAATTTAAGTGTAAAATTCAAAATTTGTGTAGTTATAAAATGAAATTTAAGTTCAATGAATCTGCTCAACAGTTGAACTATTTGAATGGAAAAGAATTTGAAAAGACTAATATTCAATTCTAATGAATATTAGTCTTTTATATATTTTTAAAAAGTTCTAACTAATCGCACATAACTAGCGTGAACCGGATGATTATAGTCTATTGTATTATTATCAAATTCAATATTATGTACATATGCGCCAAAAGCTTCATCAGATGCCCAGTATTCATTACTCATTCCATAACCACTATAATTTGCTGTGGTTATATTTAATTGTCCTGCAAAAGCAGCCCATTCATTACTTTTAGGTAAAATCCAACCATTGTTTTCTGATTTTCGAGCATCATATAAGTTATATGCTGTTCCATTCTGCTTTCCATCAATATCACTTAATGCCATTACATAAAATCTTGCATTTCCACTTCCTGTTGATGCTAATACATTTTTTGTACCAAATGGTCCATTATAATTTGTTTTACTTATATAATATTCTTTTGTTGAAGATATAGTTGGAATACTATATGAACCATATAGCTTACTACTTCCCCATACTCCACTTCCACCAATTCTAAAGTCTTCAAATATTATTCCATCCACCGTTCCATTTCCATCTACATCAGCATAATATCCTACTCCAGAATTTCCCGTAAATGTTGGATATTTTACTGTTACAGAATATGTTGCTGTTTTTTCATTATAATTTGTGTTAGATGCA
>ERZ827450.59-NODE-59-length-133018-cov-6.186503_pt1 | contig 133018 bp, 95 predicted proteins | sample MGYA00519773_ERZ827450 | MGnify/ENA primary metagenome ERZ827450 (study PRJEB31778, sample SAMEA3449306) | human gut metagenome | biome: human gut; feature: human-associated habitat; material: faeces | place: United Kingdom | collected 2010/2012 ...
ACCCGCTCGTTGGGCGACGAGCAGAATAAATGTTTAATTTAATTGAATTACAAATCTATGAAAAAAGTTTGGGATTTGTTGTTAAATTTTTGGCAACATCGTAAATCTAAATTCTTTTTGTGCATGAAAATCTCGATGATTTTATTGTTGGTAGGGGTGATGCATCTTTCCGCCAGTACATTTTCTCAAACAAAAGTATCTTTGAATATGAAAGATGCGACTGTTAAGGAAATTTTTTCCAGTTTGGAAAAGATAACGAACTACACGTTCCTTTACAAATTGGATCTTGTTGACAAATGTGGTAAAGTTGACATTGATGCCATGGACAAGGATTTTAACCAGTTGTTGGATGATTTATTACGTCCTTTGGGATTGTCCTTTAAGATAGACGATCGGGTTGTGGTGATCACTGTTCGGGAAGAGGACGAAAAAAAGGACATGGTAATTATTAAAGGTATAGTGAAAGATGAGAAGGGACAATCGCTTCCTGGAGTAACCATTGTATTAAAGGGTACGAGTGTTGGGGTTGCTTCCGATATGGAAGGTAAATTTACTTTAAGTGCTCCTAAGCAAGAAAATCTGAAGTTGTTATTTTCTTTTGTCGGAATGAAAACTAAAGAGATTGATTGGAAAGGGGAGAAAATGCTGAATGTGGTGCTGGAAGAGGATTCAAAGCAAATGGAGGAGGTCGTGGTTACGGGATATCAAACTGTGAATAGACGGGATATGGTTGGTTCCTATACGACAGTGAGAGCTGACGATATTCTTATGCCCGCATACACATCAATAGATAAGATGTTACAAGGTCAGGTTGCCGGTATGGTTGTAATGAACACCAGTTCTCGCGTTGGCACTAGTCCTAAAATTAAGATTCGCGGAACAACTACTATTTTGGGAAACCAAGCTCCGATTTGGGTCGTTGACGGTATTATTCAGGAGGATCCAATAGAATTGGATGCTACCACCTATAAAACCCAAGATTTAGAAACGATTATTGGTAGTCAGGTATCTTGGTTAAATCCAATGGATATAGAGACAATTACGGTGTTAAAAGATGCATCGGCAACAGCTATTTACGGTTCGAAGGCTTCCAATGGGGTAATTGTGATCACGACGAAAAAAGGTAAGGCAGATAGGTTAACCATTAATTATAGCGGGAATGTATCCATAAATTCGAAACCGAACTATGGACAATTCAACTACATGAACTCTCAGGAAAGAATTGTTTTTTCTCAGGAGGCGTTTAATGCAGGAGCTTTTTATCAGCAAGTGCCGTTAATGCAACCTTATACTTATGAAGGTGCTATGCAAATGTATTTACAAGGAGAACTTAGCCATGATGAATTTAATCAACGGAAAGCGTATCTTGAGACAATAAATACGGATTGGTTTGATTTGTTAACCCAGTCTGCCGTGAGTCAAAATCATAATGTAAGTGTGTCCGGAGGATCTGAGAAAGTTACGTATAATGTTTCTGCCGGGTATAGTAACTCACTTGGTCAAGAAATTGGAAATAGTAGCGAGAAATTGACGGGAAGGTTGTCGGTTGATGTCCGATTGAGAGAAAATTTGCGGCTTAATGTAACCATGAATGGGAATACTGGTACGAATAAAGCATTTGGAGAGGGAGTGAACCCTATGGGGTATGCGACAAGTACAAGTAGGGCTATTCCTGCATATGATGAAAATGGTGATCCTTTGTTTTATAGAGAACGAGTATCAGGGTATATTTATAATAGTAAGGTGACTTCGTTGGGATATAATTTTATGAATGAGCGGGATAATAGTGGTTCAAAAGTTGAAAACACGTATTTTTCTTCTTCATTAAATTTCAGTTGGGATATAGTGGATTGGTTAAGATATGAATTTAGTGGAGGGTATACGCGTAGTCAGACGAATAATGAATCGTGGAGTTTGGAAAAAACCTTTAAAATTGCTCGTGAATATAGAGGATATGATTATAATACGGTAGATCCGGGGAGTGCTGAGTTTAAGGCAGCTATAATGCCCTTCGGAGGGGAACTGTTTACCTCTGATGCATTGCAAAGCTCCTATAATATTCAGAATAAGTTGCTTATGTCAAAAACATTTGATGAAAATCATCGTCTGAATGTGATGTTAGGAATGGAAATTCGTTCTTCTAGAGTAAAGAATAATTCCAACACGGTTTACGGGTATGCTCCCGATCGAGGAGAAAAGATTATAAAACCGACTTATCCGGGTGATATTGTCCCTATTACAGGTAGTGTGGATGAAAATTGGGGTGTTTTTGAAAATTTATATGATAACCGATGGAATCGAACTAAAAAGACGGATAATTACCTGTCATTCTTTGCGACCATGGCTTACTCTTTGAAAAATCGTTACGTATTTAATTTCTCGATTCGTAATGATGCTTCAAATCGTTTTGGGCAAGATGTTAATCATCGTATTGATCCGACTTATTCATTCGGGTTATCATGGAGAGTGATGGAAGAGCCTTTCTTCTCAAATGTGAGTGCATGGTTGAATGCTCTGAATTTACGGCTAACTTACGGAATTCAAGGAAATGCTCTTACGCGTGTGGGACCAGATCTAATGCTTACTCAAGGTTCCGTTGTAAACATTTATAATCAATTTGAATCAATGATTTCATCTATACCCAATCCTAATTTGTCTTGGGAGAAGACCCATACATTTGATTTAGGAGTTGATTTCGAGTTATTCAGGATGTTCACAATGACTTTTGATTATTATTGGAGAAGTTCTAATGCTGTTGTTTCTCAAGATATAGCTTACGAGTATGGAGTTTCAACGATGAAATTAAATGGAGGAAAAATACAGAATAGTGGTGTGGAATTTACTGTTAGTTTTACTCCAATACAACGTAAGGATTGGGCTTTGAGTGTTTCATTAAATTCCTCTAAAAACTGGAATGAAGCTAAGAGTCAGCAATATGCGGCCAAGAGGGGTGAGATGTTAGCAGGGTCAAGTGAGAAAATATTGAAAAAGGGTTATCCGTTAAGCGGTTTCTGGTCATATTCTTTTGCTGGATTGAGCCCGGAAGATGGTAGGCCTTTATTTAATTATTTGGATGTTCCGGAAGAAGAAAGAGATTCTAATATTGATCCGTCCACTTTTTTGGTCTATTCTGGAGAGGCTGAACCGGCTTTTACAGGAGGATTGAATTTGAGCTTACGGTATAAGAATTTATCTTTATCTTCAAGCTTTGCCTTGTTGTTGGGAGCTAAGAAACGTTTACAGTCTCCGTATGAGTCTTTTAGTTATGGAGTTTATATCCCGAGTGAAACGTCTAATTTAAGCAAGGATTTGAATAAAAGATGGAAAAAACCAGGAGATGAGGAACATACGATTATACCGGGATTTGTGAAGACATCGCTTTATTCCCTTACTTTGCCGGATAAGGCTATAGTAAATTGGATGGATGTTTGGGCTCAATCGGATGTTATGGTTGTTGATGCCTCTTTCTTCAGATGTCGTCAAATTACATTGTCTTGGAATATGGGACAGGAATTTTGTAAAAAAATAGGAATAAAGAGTTTGGGTTTAAGTGCTAGTGTTGATAATGTATTTGTGATTGCAAGTAAGCGTTTTAATGGATTTGATCCAGAACTGGGGGATAGTGTACAGCCTAAGAATTATTCGTTCGGAATAAACGTTGGATTTTAAAATGTAATAAGATGAAATATTTGTTGCTTGTTATTGTTGTGGGATTATTTTTTTCGTGTTCTGATTTTTTGGAACCTAAATCTCAAAGTGAATATATACCTCAAGATGCAGTTTCTCTGAACGAGATGCTTTTGGGAGAGGCTTATCCGCAAGCGGGAGACCCTGCTGCAATGCTGGATATTCTTTCAATGTTGGATGACGATATTTGTTGTACGGACACAACGGGAGGAAATGTAGGTCTTAATGATGATCGTAATTATATTGCTTTGAAGGCGGTATTTTCTTGGCAACCAGATTTTTGGAAAACAATGCAGGAAAATTCGAATTACTATAAAAATTATTGGGAAACTTTTTATCAATTCATTTTGGGAGCTAATGCAGCGTTGGATTATATTGATGATGTAAGCGGAACTGTCGAAGAGAAAAATTTAGTGAAGGCTCAAGCTTATGCTTTACGGGCATTTTATTATTTCCAATTGGTAAATCTTTTCGGGGAACCTTATAATTATAATAAAGATGCTTTAGGAGTTCCCTTGAAGTTAACGAGTGCGATGGAAAATAAAGAGATACCGAGAAATACGGTAAAAGAAGTGTATGATCAGATTTTAAAAGATTTGACTGAAGCTGAAAATATATATGAATCCTTACCGGAAAATATGCAATTCCGCAGAGATTATAGAACAAACCTTCCTATGGTACAATTGTTAAGGTCAAGGGTACTTTTATATATGGAAGATTGGAAAAATGCAGCTATTTATGCTCAAAAAGTAATAAATAACGAAAATTTTTCTTTGATAGATTTAAAGTCTTTACCGGCAAAGACCGAGAAACAGCCATATTATAATTTTATTTCGATGGAGTCTTCTTCTGAATGCATATGGGTTTTTGGGAGTATAAATAGTTATTTAAATTTCCTTGATGCGAGTTTGAATGTTTTGGAAGATCCGTCAAATCCATTAGGAGATTCTAAATATACTTATAAACAATTTAATGCCTCACCAGAGTTATTGACAGCTTATGTGGAAGAAGATCTAAGGAAAGAAAATTATATTTTGAAGGGTAGGAATAAAGAAAACTCTATAATTTATCCTGATGGATATTATCCCTATGGGAAATTTGCCATAAGTTCGGAATATGCAGCAGTTAGTGGAAATGATTTTGCTTATGCATTTCGTTTATCGGAGGCTTATTTAAATCTGGCAGAAGCTGCAGCGAATGATAATGATCCGAAGACAGCCTTGGATGCATTGAATACACTACGTTCCTATCGATTTGAAGAAGGTGTTGAGGAAATTTCGGGACTTACCGGCACTGCTCTAGTTGAACGGATACGTTTGGAGCGTCGTTTGGAATTATGCTATGAAGGTCATCGTTGGTTTGATTTACGTCGTTACGGAATGCCCTCTTTCTCTAGAACATGGAAAGTGGGTGGAGTTGCTGTTCAAACTTATCAACTGCTAGAGAAAGATCCGGCTTATACGTTACCTATTCCGCAAGAAGTCTTGGATAGAAATAGAAATTTAATACAGAATAAGTTAGCTAATCCTAGATAGAAAAACAATTTAAAGGTGTAAAATTATGAATTGGAAAAATATATTGATATTGGCTTTGTTTGTAACGGTTCTTTTCGGCTGTTATGATGAAGATAAGATTGTTCCTTTGGAGCCCGGGGAAGGTATGGTACGATATGAATTCCCTCAAGGTGAAAATGCCTGGGATCAGGATATTGTTGAAATTAGCGAACAATTTGGAGTATATTTAATTTATAAAGATTATAAAGAGGGTGATTTTAACCGTTCTTGGACGGGAAGCGGAATGGGGGGTGTTTTGTATTATGGTGATGATTTGACAGATGAGCAGGCAGAATTTTCAACTAATTTTATGAAGAATCATATATTTGCTCATTTGAATAAAGCTATGGTAAATAAGGTGTTGCCAATGTATTGGTATATGGTTTATGATTACCATAATTCTTCTGAAATTTTGCCGGGAATGGCTTTTAAGGTTGCTCACCGTTTTTATAATGAAGGATTGGACTTTTGGGGAGTATGTTTATTTTATGGGGATCCGTGTCCTTTGACGGGAGAAACAATAGAGACACCGGAAACCCCGGAGGAATTTAGAGTTCGGCGTTGTGAAATTTTAGGGAATATCTTTCAAAAATCTTTTGACAAAGGTAATTTTGTAATGCCGACAGGTTTTGCTGATGGGATTGATTACAAAACTGAAGTTTTATATAGGGATGCAGACAGGCTAGATGAGAATTACTATATAATGCGCGGATTTCCGGGTATTATGAGCCCTTCTTTTGAAGATTTTAGTCCTGTTGAGAGAAATCCCACACCTTTAAATCAGCATTTCATGGAGTATATAAAAATTGCTATGCGCTATACAAAAGCTGAGTATGAAGAGATGTGGCCTTCTGCAACTTATAAATTGATTCATGAGAAACGGCAGTTTGTGATTGATTATATGAAAAATACGTATAATATTGATCTTGAGAAAATTGCAGAGCTGATAGGAGCGTAGAAAAGAACGTTTAAGATTGTTCCTAAGTGTCATTTGAACTTTAGGAACAATCTCATAAATAAAAAAGTAAAGTTTATGCTGAGATTGAGTCTGATATTAATTCTACTTCTTGAAGGATGTTGGGAACTTGGGGCACAGGTTGGAGTGAAAATATCCGGAAAGATTCGAATATTGGAACCTACAACAATAAAAGTGGAGACAATCACGGGAGAATTATTGCTCTCTACTGAGGTTGGCCTCAATGGAGAATTTGCCATCGGTCCTAAGGAGATTGTTCCGGATGTGTATTTCATTTGTTTCGGAGAGACCAGACAGCCTGTTTATTTAATGAACAACCAAGTAACGGTGAAGGGATTTTATAATTGTCGGGATGTGAAGAGCAGTTCGTTGGAGTTTACCGGAATTGACACTTATTATGAGTTATTGAAGTGGTTGCCGAAAGAAGAATTTTCGCAAGATAAGACTATTGACCCGGCGGTGAAAGGGAAATTGAAAGGAAATATGTATAGTGCTTTGGCTTATATTGCGGATATGTCTACTTACGAGCCGAATAAACTTTTACTGGATTGTATGTCGGAAGAGGCCTTGAAGACAGCTTCAGGCAAGTGGTTGAAACATCGGTCCGATAGCTTGTATCATTATTCGATCGGGGCTCCGTCGTATAATTTTACTTTTCAAGATGCTCATGGTAAAAAAGTGAGTTTAAGTGATTTCAGGGGAAAATTGGTGTTGGTGGATTTTTGGGCATCATGGTGCGGACCGTGTCGTCACGAGATGAAGAATTTGTTGCCAATATATAATGAACTGAAGGGGGATGATCTGGAATTCATTAGTATATCTTTGGATTCAAAAGAAGAGAATTGGCGGAAAATGCTGGAAGAGGAGAATTTGCCTTGGGTTATGCTGTGGAATGAGGAGGGATTCGTGATTGGTAACGAGCCGAACAAAATTCAACGGGCCTATGGGTTTTATAGCATTCCTTTTATTGTTTTGATTGATAAGGAAGGACGTTTACTGGCAAAAGATTTGCGGGGTGAACGTGTAAAAGAAGAAATTCTGAAAGCTAGGGCTGATTATAATTTATAAGATTTGAGATTGACAATTTGTAATTAGGGATTAACGACGGTTTTAACAGGTCGTTCGGTAATGTATTGTAAAAAATAAAACTGTAAAGTATGAAAAAGTATTTCCTGTTATTAGTGGCCAGTGCGTGTATTAGTGTTGCAGAGGCCCAGTTAGTGAAGCAGAACGGACAAGGAGAAAAGAAACAGTCTGATTTGGATTGGTATAACTGTTCTTTTGATAAAGATGGGGTGTACGGGGCGGAAGTAAATAAAGCGTATGATTTCCTAAAAGGGAAAAAGATGAAAAAAAGACCCGTGGTTGCCTTGATCGGTTCGGGAATGGATGTTGAGCATGAGGATTTAAAGCAGGCAATCTGGAGTAACCCGAAGGAAAAAGTTGACGGAAAGGATAATGATAAAAACGGTTTGGTGGATGATGTGAACGGCTGGAATTTTTTAGGCGGGAAGGATGGACAGGTGATGGAGAGTACGATGCGGGAAGGTGACCGGGAATTTTTACGTTTGAAAGATAAATATGCCGATTATATATTTGACGGGAAGAATTACTGTAAGGTGATTGATGGGAAATTGACAAAAGTTGCTGACCCGGAAAATATAGAGGAGTATAATTATTATCGGAATCAAGTGTTGGCAGAATCACCTATGGCTAGTACCTATGCGGGATGGCAACTTGGTTATGTGATAAAAGATTATGCTCAGAAATTTGATCAGATGATGAAGGAGCGTTTCCCAGGAAAAGAGTTGACGCAAGCAGAGTTTGGAATTTGCTATGATCCGAAAGCTCCTCGTGATTCGTTGTCGGAAGTGGCATTTATGGTATGTGTCATGGGATTCAGTATTTACGAGACAGATAAGTGGGAAACAGTTTATGCTGGTATTAAGAACGGGACTCAAATTGAACAGTCTAGAAAAGATTATGAAGCAAAGGTAAAACAGTTCGGAACTGATGGCCGGAAAGAAATTGTCGGTGATAATTATCTGGATATAAATGATTGTAAGTATGGAAATAACGTGTTGCTGACAGCAGATGCTGCTGTTGGTACGATGGAAGCCGGAATTATTGCGGCTAAGAGAGAAAACGGGTTGGGGGGTAATGGAATCATGGATGAGGCTGAGATCATGACTTTAAGGGTAGCTGCTAATGGAGAACCGTATTTGAAAGATATCGCTTTGGCTATTCGGTATGCGGTAGATCATGATGCGGACATTATCATGTTGCCGGTGCAAAATACTCTTTATCCTGAGAATCAAAAAAAATGGATTAGCGAGGCATTGAAGTACGCCGAAAGTAAGGGTGTGTTCGTTGTTACTCCGGCTTGGGAGGCTGCACAGGATTTGTCAGTCGTAACTTATTATCCGAATCGGTGGATGACAGGTGAAAGAGAGTTAACGAATTTAATGGTGGTTTCTTCTTCTGATAAAAACGGAAACCCGTCAATGAATTCTAATTATGGTGCTAAGGAGATTGATTTGTATGCTCCGGGTATGGATATTTACTCCACGTACACGGGTGATACTTATCAGAATGGAACCGGTCTTGGATTAGCAGCAGCCACGACGGTTGGTGTTGCAGCTCTAATCAAAGCTTATTATCCTCACCTTACAGGTACACAAATTCGGAACATACTTTTGGAAACGGTTACTTCTAGAAAAGATGCAGAGGTTGAAAAGGGTATTGTGGTGGATGGAAAACAGACGCAGGATTTGTTCTTGTTTGGTGATTTATGCCTTTCCGGTGGTATTATTAATGCTTATCAGGCAGTGGTTGCAGCTGATAAAATTGCTAAATAACGGGAATATGAAAGTAGGTTTTATTTTCGGTTTACTGTTGTTTTTACTTGTTGTGCCGCTTTCGGCACAACAAGTAAAAAGTGTGATCCCTTATCGGATGGTGGGGGGAAAGATGATCGTGGATATGAGCGTGAACGGTCAGGTTCGTTCCTTTATATTTGATACGGGAGGCCAAATGGCTTTAACCGGAGAACTTTGCAATGAGTTGAATATTCCGGTTGTTGATTCAGTAAAGATAACAGATGTGAACGGGAAAGAAGTTGGATTGCCTAGAGTGGTTGTTTCCAGTTTATTGACTTTGGATGGGCAAATTAATTTCTCGGGTGTTCCGGCAATGAAGTTAGCCACGCCTTCTCCTTTTGAATGTTTCCATGCTGACGGATTGATTGGTAGTGATTTGCTTAAAGATTTGATAGTTGAGATTGATAGTAAAGCAAAAACGATAACGGTGACTTCTGCGGAAAAGGCTTCGAATGTTTCTTTACGGAAAATGCTTCCGTTTTCGGGAAAAGGTTTTATGCCGATTATAACTTTACAGGCTGGTGCCGGAAATAGTTTGATTGCCTTGTTTGATACAGGATGTCCCAGTTTCCTATCTTTGAAAGATACCGATTATGAAAATTTACGTTCTGGCAGAGCTTTTCAAGTGATGAGTGAAGGAGTTGGGGGAGGATCGATAGGAGTGGGAGGGATGACGGAGTCAGAGCTTTCGTATCGGGTAGAATTTCCGCTTTTATCGGTTGGACCGACGAAGTTTAAGCAAGTAACTGCAGAGACGTCTACTCCACCTTATACATTATTAGGAGTGAAGTTGTTGGAGTATGGTAAGGTTACTATTGATTACCCTCGCAGACGTTGGTATTTTGAGGCTTACGAACAAGAGTTTGATTTAGCCGGTAAGTATTATAATGTGAATTTGCAAGTGAAAGACGGGGATTTGGTTGTCGCAACGGTATGGTCAGCCATGAAGGGTGTTGTTGAAGTCGGAGATAAGGTGTTGAAAATTAATGGTAAACCTGTGGGGAAATATGATTTTTGTGAGAGTGTTATTTCAGGAATACCAGAGCTGAAAGCGAAGAAAAAAACGAAGTTGACGATTCAAACTAAACAAGGAGAAAAAGTAATTGTATATCAAAAAGAATAAGCGTATGTTGAATATGAAATTCAAGGTGTTTCTTTGTGGTATTTTCACGCTTGCTTTTATGTCTGGTTATGCTCAGCAACAACCGGCAAAACGAGTTTGTGATACGATTCATTATGAATTTATTCAAGATAAAATCGTTATCCCGGTAATTGTGAACGGGGTAAAGGTCAAGTATATCGTGGATACAGGAGGACAGACAGGTACGGATTGGGAACACGTGAAAGCCATGGGAGGTGTTGCAACCGGGGCTTCTAATGCAATTTCAGACCATAATGATAAGAAGCAACTTTATCAGATGGCGAAAGTTAAGAATGTGCAGTTGAGTCCAAATTATATGTTGGCTGAGATGAAAACGATGGTATTGCCTGTCATCGGTAGTTTTAAGAGTATCGGGGTTGTTGGAATTTTAGGTGGAGATGCTTTTGCTCAGTCTGTAGTTACTTTTGATGCACGGGAGCAAATTATGGTTATAAATTATCCTTATCGTCCGGACCGTTTAAAGATAACGGATGGTGTTGAGATGTTTCCGGGGAGTACACATCATTCTATTATAAACATGAATTTGGGTGGCGTTGAGAAACGGGTTTTGTTTGACACGGGAGCCGATGGATTTCTTTTGTTGACGGCTGATGATTTCAAAGATATAGAAGACGCAGGAAGAGGCGAGAAGACAGCGCATGGATTTGGGATTAATGGTGTCGGTTTGGAGGGATTGAGTAAGCCGGTAGAGATGAGTAAAGTTAACGTGAAAGAGGTGACTGTTTTGGATAAGAAGTTTACCAATGCCGGAAGCGTGATTTCAGATAAATCGACTACTATTGTGGGGGTCGATTTACTAGAATATGGAAAAGTGGTTATTGATTATATGCGAAACCGATTTTATTTTTTCCCTTTTGATTCGGAGATAGCAGATTTGGGAGGAGCACCTAAAACATGGAATGTGAGCATTTTACCAGCAAATGAACGTTTCGAGATCACCACGGTGTGGGATAGTATGAAGGATGTTGTTACTTTTGGTGACCAAGTGATTAATATTAACGGTACGGATATAACAGGATTCCCGATGAGTCAACCTGCGGTAGACAGTGTGATGAATGCTATAAGGAGCGATGTGGGATATATTGTTGTGTTGAAAGACGGGAAAAAGGAGAAAATAGAGATTAGAAGGGAGTGAAAGGTTTGATTTGTGATTTATGTTTTATGGTTAGAAAGAGATTAATGATGATTTGGGGTTTGTGTTTGTTTTGTATGACAGCATGGACTCAAGTAAAAAATACCTCTGTGGAGGTGAAGGATTACCGGGAAGTAGATGGTAAGATCATATTGGAGATGGTCGTAAACGGGGTAATCGCTGATTTCGTTTTGGACTTGGCTGGGCATAATGCTATATTGCCGGAATTCGTGGAAAAATTGAAAATAGATCCTAATGTAGCGGGAGATTTCCGCTATGATTCATTTCAATATAAAAAGGTTCCGGTGGAGAAATCCGTGAAAATCGAAAATATTTCTTTTGGGAATAGTGTATTTGAGAATGAAGTGTCCGCCTTCGTTCTGAAAGATGAACCTTATTTGCGAAAATTAGGTGTTGCCGGGGTGGTCGGTGGTGCTTTGTTTCGTAATGTTGTCTTGACGATTGATTCGAAGCGGAAGAAAATAACGATGAGTAATCCTTATCGTCCTTCCTATATGAAATTGGATCATCGTTCCAATATGGAACTTATTTCAGCCTCCGGGGTAGTTTGTCCTGTTGTATTGGACGGGGTAACTTATTCTTTGTTATTGGATACATGGAATGATGGGATGGTTACTTTGAATACTGTTGATTTTGCTCGATTGAATGGCAAAGGAGGAGAAAAGGCAAATATTCGAGAGGGGTATGGAGATGCCGTTTTGGCTACTCAGAGTAAAGTAGCAGGGGTGTGTCATTTCGCAAAAAGTGATTTCGCAGATGTCGTTGTCCTGGAAAATAATACATTACCTCGTTCGGTTCTAGGAAACGGAATCCTGAAGAAAGGCTTGCTTTCCATAGATTACGGGAAACGGAAAGTGTATTTTCAACCCTTTGATTTGGCAGAGGTGAAAGATGAGGTTGTCGGAGCGGATGAAGTGAAGGTTGAAGCGGGCAAATTGAATTCGATAACCAGAGAATATTTCTTGGAACATATTTATGATTATCGGAAAGATAAAGAGTTCGTGTTTAAAGGAGATAAGCCTGTTGTGATTGATTTTTGGGCAACTTGGTGTGGGCCTTGTATGCGTTTGATCCCGGAATTGGAGAAAATGGCAGAAAAGTATAAAGATCAGGTAATCTTTCTGAAAGTGAATGCTGATAAGGAGAAAGAGTTATGCGGGATGTTTAATATAGTGGCTTTACCGACATTGTTTTTTATTCCCGTGGGAGGGAAACCGATCGTGGAAATGGGGGCAACTCCTGAGAAATATATTGAGATAATAGAGAATCAATTATTGAAAAAATAGTTATACGGATAATTATGAAATTAGCAGGTATCGTGTTTTTATTGTTCGTCTCTTTGAGTGGGATGGCACAACAGTCTGTTTCTTTGAAAGAGTATGTGATAAAAGCATGGGAAGAAATGAAACTCCCGGAAAAAGCAACGGTAAAAGCGATATTGGCCCAGCGGGAAGAGATCGCTCGTTATTTGAAAGCGAATCGTGCCGGGATGGAGGTTATACAGGAAAACGGGGCACAGGCTATTCGGCGGGTGGCAGATTTGTACGAAGATGGAAAAGATGCACAATTGAAGTCTTCTGTGATTAAGAAGGTATTGAAAGGGGTAGATTTGTCGACGAAGGAATTTGTGGGGTGTACCGATCTTGAATTTGTGGTTGAAGATTATTTTGGTTTGAAGGCCGTTTCCGAAGGAGCTCCCGCAGGGGAAGCATGGGGAAGTATGTGGTTTAATACTACCGTGGAGACGCTTGGAAATGAATACGATTATTTGCGATACCGTCAAATACTTGAATTGAATAATCCGGATTTGTCATTGGCTTATTTATCCTGTTTAAAGTCTGTTTTTCGTTACAATGGTTATACCAAAGGATTAGATGAACTTCGGCCATTATTCGAAAAAAATATGCCGGAAGGGGAATTAAAAGAGACAATAAATAAATTATACGAGAGTTACGCTCATTTGAAAGAGGGGAATGTAGCCCCGGCTTTCACGTTGAAGGATTTCAAGGGGAAAGAACATTCTTTGTCTGATTACAAGGGAAAGGTTTTAGTAATTGATGTTTGGGCAACCTGGTGTGGCGGGTGTATTGCTAAGTTGCCTAAATATTTGGAAATGAGAGAAAAGTATAAGGATCGGGATGATATTGAATTTATAACTATTTCGATAGATGATAAAGGAGCTTATAATAGTTGGAAATATGCTTTGCCTCGTTTGAAATTGATGAAAATGACGAATTTGTTGGCTTCTAAGGGGGAGTGTACTTTTCAGGAAGATTATAATATTACAGGAATTCCTCGTTATTTTTTGATTGATAAGGAAGGAAAAATTGTTTCAGTTTACGCTCCGACCCCTGGAAAAGATTTTGAAACGTTGATCGATAAAACATTGAAGGAGTAGTAACGATTGAAAATAGAGATTGGTTATGAAAAAGATTATATGGTTCGTATTTTTGGGGATGATTATGATTGTTCAACCTGTCTGTGCCCAAAATAAAGTAACGGAGCAGCAAAAGAAGGAGTACGAGAAAGGAAACCGGGATCGGAATTTTTTAAAAGAATATATTGTTGCTTTAAAGGCAGACGGGCAGACTGAGATGTTGAATGGTGCCGTTGATGAGTATTTAATGGTGCTTCCCTTAAATGAACGTTATACCGGGGAAAATTTGGCAGATTTTATGGAGTATATTATTCGAGTAGATGCTCGGGCGTTTATTGACGTTATCGAGAATTGGGATAAAATCTCCTTGAATAGGGAGCAGGCTGATAAGGTAGTGGAAAAAATAGATAATGTGTGTAAGATGGATCTATTTAACGCCGTGGTGAAAAAGGGAGAGGAGGGTGTTAAGGATTACGGTGTTGTACAGGCGGTGCTACAAAAGTCTGGAATCCCGATTTCCAATACAAGACGTCAGATGATTAATATGTGGCAATGCTGGCGGGTTAATAACCTTGCAGGCATGATTCTGGCTTTGGAAAAAATGGTCGTGAAATTGGATCCCATTCAAAAGTGCGGAAATGGTGTGACTTCTCTTGATTTGGATACGGTATTTGAGGGGGTGGTTATCGGGAATATGTTGAATTATATGCTTGAAGAGTGTGATGAGGAGCAATGTAACCAAATACTTGAAATGTTGGATCAGGCTATTGTAAAAAACGGTCGTGATGGTTTTATGGAAATGTTCACTAAGATGAGAGATAATTTTGAGGGGAAGAAAATGATGATGGAGATGGGAGAGGAGTGATCGGGAGATAAGATAATAATATGCAATGAATAAGAATATGAGATTATTTATTAGTTTTTTGGTGATTTGTTGTGTTAGTTGTATGCGATCATCACGTTATCAATTCAGTTTGGAAGGGGATTTAGAGGGAGTGAAGTATGGAAAGGTATTTTTGATTGCCCCGGGAGATAGTTCGAAAATTTTGTTTTCCACGGATTTAGATAAGGGTAAATTTGAGATAAAGGGAGAATTGGATGAGCCAAGGCAAGTTATTTTGAAAGTAAACCGGAGGCAGACTTATTTCTTTATGGATGGTAAGAAGATGGAAATAGCTTGTCCGTATGGTTCTTTGAGCGATAAATATTTGAAAGGATCTCCGGCTAATGATTGGGCTGCGATGTACGATAAACTTATGCAAAAAGGCTATTATCAAGAATTTAATTCATTAATCGGGGAGTACAAGGAGTTGTTGGATGCCGGGGATCAAAAGAAGGCAGATGATAAGATGACGCAGGCTTTGGAAATGGAAGATAAGCGTTTTGAGTTAACCCGAGAGTTTGTGAGTCAACATCCGGATAATATTTTTTCGGCTTTTGTATCTGATGTAGTGAAAGGTGAAAGTTACGAAAAGGGAAAAACCTTGTATGATTTGCTTACACCGACAATTCAAAATTCTCTTTATGGACAATTGTTGAAGCAACATACAGATTCTCTTGCAATATCGGCATTAGGAGTTCCTTGTCCTAATTTTGTAGCAACAGATGAATCCGGTAATAAAATCTCCATGGATTCTCAGAAGGGGGGGATTATGGTACTTGATTTTTGGGCATCATGGTGTGGCCCTTGTCGTCAAGAAATGAAAAATTTGCGGGAACAGTATGCGGAGTTTAAAGATCAAGGAGTTCGATTTATGAGTATTTCGTTGGATGATTCCGTGGAAAAATGGAAAAAAGCTTGTGAAGAAGAACAAATTCCTTGGATTAGCGTGCGAGATGATAATGGTTGGTCGAAATCAGAAATTCGTAAGTTATTCGGAATTCAAGCGATCCCGTTTATTGTGTTGCTGGATGAAGACGGGAATATTGTGGCTAAGAATATTCGTCGGAATAGTTTGCGTGAAAAGATTTTAGAACTGTTACAAAAATAGAATTGTTATGAAAATGATAAATATTATTTGGGCGTGTATCGTGATTTGTTTTGGAGGTGTGGTTCCTTGTTCCGCTCAACAGAATGCAAAAGACCAAGTATTATTGGAACGATTAGCAAGGGTATATAATATTATGCCCCGGGATTTGAAAGCAGAGGAGTGGTTGAAAAAAATCGATGAAGTCGACCGTCTGGTGAATGGATTGATTGATTCTCTTTCGGGGCAAGAGGTGAAGCGTAAAGCCCAGTTGATTCGTTTTAACGGGTTATTGTGGAGCGTGAGGCAGGCAGATGATGCGATGAGGAAGGAGTTGGAAAAATGGATTCATGGATTGGATTTGGATTCACCGGAATTGGAGTTGTTGAGCGATGTAGAGGTTAATAATTTGTTGAATGGTTATTTTCAGGTATTCATGCCGGATGTTTCTGCTGTAGATCGGGCTACTTATGTCTTGTATAATATAAAGAGTGAAAAGGTCCGTAATTCTTATGTTCCTTTCGTTTTGATTTCAGCACTGAAGGAGAGAGGATATACTAATGAAGTAGAGGGATTGATGGAGGATATTGAACTTTGTTCTAAGACGGAAGAGACGATATTGAAAGCCAAAGAGTTGAAAGAGACGTATTATCCCGTTCGAGAAGGTGCTGTAGCTCCGAACTTTGAGATGGAGGATGAATATGGTAATCGTGTAAGATTATCGGATTTTAGAGATAAAGTCGTTTTTATTGATGTTTGGGCAACTTGGTGTGGTGGTTGCGTGAAGGGTTTGCCTGCGTTTATTGCTTTGAGAGATCAGTATAAAGATCGGGATGATGTTGTGTTTTTAACGATATCGGATGACGGGATTGAAGCAAAATCCCGTTGGCTCGATTTTTTGAAAGAGAAAAAATATTCCGGTAAAATTCCTCATTTGATAATCAATAAGGAAAAGGATCAGTTTGTAAAAGATTATTGTGTTACGGGTATTCCCCGTTATATTTTGATCGATCGGGAGGGAAAGATTGTGAATGCGTGGCATGTGGCTGCTAATCATGAATTTTTTCCATGGATATTTGAGATGGAATTGAAGAGGTTGGAAGGAGAGTAATTTTATTGTGTTTTTAATAAGGTGTCCCGGTTTGATTTTGGTCGAACCGGGCGTTTTGTATAGATGATTTTATATATTTTTTAGGAATTAGTTGTTTTAATGATTACAAAACTGTATTTTTGTTTCCTACGTAGTATGTAAAGTGTTGACATGCAAGATGAAAATAGGGATTTTTTATTAGAACGTTTACAACAAGGTGATGAACAGGCTTTTCGAATGTTGTTTGAAGAGTTTTATGCTTCTTTATGTCTGTTTGCAGCCCGTTATTTGAGGGATCGGGAAGAAGCTGCGGATGTGGTACAGGAAACTTTTTTGAAATACTGGCATCGTCATTCGGATTTTGATGATTATCGGAAGATCAAATCTTTTCTTTATGTGGTCGTACGCCATTCTTGTCTTAATTTATTACGGGATCGGAATTTACGTTCTCATGTTTCAGATGAATTAATTGTGGATTCTGAACAAGAATTCCAAAATCAAGTAATGGAAGAGGAAGTGCATCGTATTTTTAATCATGCGATTGATAATTTGCCTCTTCAGATGAGGACGGTGATCCGTTATTCTTTAGATGGATTAAAAAATTCGGAAATAGCTGAGAAAATGGGGCTTGCCGAAGGAACTATTCATGCTTACAAAAAAGAAGCATATCGGAAATTGAAAATTAGTATGAGAGAATATTATTATTTGTTGCCTTTCTTTTTGTTTATGTCTCGTTAATTGTTAATTAATTTTAAATATTGACGGTCGAACACTCCATAAAATTCAACTTTAGTGTTCTAGCTAAAAATTGAATAAATTTATATAATCGGAGTATATAATGGATGACCGTATTTTTGATATTGCCGAATTGGTAAGTAAATATATGACGGGGGAATTAACTACCGAAGAACAAAAATGTTTGGATGATTGGTTAATTCTTTCCGGGGAAAATCGTCAATGGTTTGATGTTGTCCGTAGGGAAGAATTAGTTTGGAGGAAACACCGGGAATTAAAGTCCATTGATGTTGCGGAGGGATGGAATGCACTTTCCCGTAAACGCCGTCGGAAACGTAATCAACAATTATGGGGACATATTTTGAGATATGCTTGTGCATTTATTATATTGTCGGTTCCTGCAATATACTTTTTTACGCAGGATATTGATCGTGATATTACCATAGCTGTTGTGGATTCTGAAATTGTTCCCGGGGCATCTAAAGCGATTTTATATATGGCTAATGGTAGTATAGTTGACTTGGGGATTCATCAGCAGGATACTTTGCGGGAAGAGGATGGAACGATTATAGGTTTACACGGAGAAAGTATCACGTACACAAATACTACGGATTCTACGATACGGGAGAATTTATATAATGAACTTGTGATTCCACGGGGGGGAGAGTATGTATTGACGCTTTCGGATGGAACCGTAGTCTGTTTGAATGCCGGGTCGAAATTACGTTTCCCGGTGCAATTTAATGGAAGTACAAGAAGGGTTGAGTTGGTGGGGGAGGGATACTTTCAAGTGGTTCATGATGAAAAAATACCTTTTGTGGTTTGGGCTTCTGGGGTTGATATCACTGTGTTGGGTACAGAGTTCAACGTATCGAATTATCCGGAGAGTAAGGATGTGCAGACCACTTTAATCGAGGGGAAGGTAAGTGTAACCCCGTTACAATGTGCAAACACTCATGTGTTGCTACCGGGAGAGCAGGCTATGTTTGATAAAAAAAGTGGGAAAATAACTGTAGCGGAGGTAGATGTTTCTTGTGTTGTCGCTTGGAAAGAAGGACGTTTGCGGTTCAGAGATCGTCCTTTAAAAGAGATTATGGATTTTATTTCCCGTTGGTATGATATAGATATCGTGTACGAGGATGAAGAGGTAAAAGAGTGTCTTTTCGGATGCAATTTCAATCGTCATGTAACGGTATTGCCTTTATTGGAATTGTTTGAAAGTACAGGTACCGTGCATTTTGAAATTGTGGGGAAAAAAATTATTGTGAGAAAATAGTAATAGCGAAGAATACGTGACTATTCTTCGCTATGTAAATAGACCGCCTTTTGTTGGCGGCATAATTCTAATTTAATCAGTTTCAAAAGTATGAAAAAAAAACGTAGATGTACCCATTGGAGAGGGACAAATGTAAGAAATTTGTTGCTCGTTATTCAAGTGATGGCGGTATTACTAGTGTCTGGAGGTCATACGTATGGTATGGAAGACGAACCGTTGATCAAGCTTTCTTTGAAAAATGTATCTATAAAAGATGCACTTTGGGAGATAGAGAAACAGTCTAAAATGGTATTCGTGTATAATGCGGATGATTTGAACGAGGCTGGAAAGATTAGTGTCCAAATTACAAATAAGAGTGTACGGGAGGCTTTGGACATTTGTTTGAAGGATTCCGGATTTGAGTATGTGATCCAACAGAATACGGTGGTTATTAAGCGGAAAGCGGTGCTCGTTACCGGAGTGCAAATGCAGACTATCACGGGAAAAGTGGTGGGGCAGGATAGTGTACCTTTACCTGGTGTAACTATTCTATTGAAGGGGACGAGTTCTGGGGTAGTTACAGATTTAAATGGGAAATATGCTATCAATATTCCTGTTACAGGAGATCCGGTTTTATTGTTTACGTTTATCGGGATGAAGAAGGAAGAGATAAATGTTGCAGGGAAAAAGGTTATCAATGTAGTATTAAAAGAAGAATTGACCACTGTGGATGAAGTGGTCGTTACCGGTATTTATTCTCGTAAAAAAGAAAGTTTTACGGGATCATCCGAAACATATACGACCAAAGAGTTGAAAATGGTGGGGAATAAAAATATTTTGGAGAGTCTACGAACTCTAGACCCAGCTTTTAATATTATCGAGAATAACCAGTATGGTTCCGATCCAAATCGTCTGCCAGATATCGAGATTCGTGGAAAAAGTAGTATTGTTGGTTTTAAAGAACAGTTTGGTCAGGATCCGAATCAACCGTTATTTATTTTAGATGGCTTCGAGACGACATTAGCGACGATTATGGATTTAAGTTTGGATCGGGTTGCTAGTGTTACGATTTTAAAAGATGCTGCTTCAACAGCGATTTACGGGTCAAAAGCTGCTAATGGGGTGGTAGTGGTAGAAACCAAATCACCGGAACGGGGACGATTGAGGTTGTCATATAATGGGAATTATGATATTTCTTTTGCGGATCTTTCTGATTATAATTTAATGGATGCGGCAGAAAAACTTGAGTTCGAGAAATTGGCAGGGAATTTTGATATAAATTCGGCGATATCCCAAGAGCAGTTTACTGAACGTTATTATGATTTGTTGTCTAATGTAAAACGAGGGGTAGATACATATTGGATGTCTGAACCATTACGGATTTCTTTCAATCATCGGCATAATTTTTATTTGGAAGGTGGTGACCAACAAATGCGTTACGGGTTAGGAGTGAGTTATTCGAATGTAGATGGTGTGATGAAGTTTTCTATCCGTAATTCTTTTAGTGCAAACTTGGATTTGATTTATCGGAATGGAAATTTCCAGTTTATGAATAAATTGACGATTGATTACGGTAATACAGAAAATCCGATAGTGGCATTTTCATCTTATTCCCGAGCTAATCCTTATTATGAGAAGAGAACTCCCGGTGGTGGCGTGGAAAAATGGTTGGAAGCTAGAACGTATGAAAATATAGCAGGTAATGCTTATTCTGCCCAATGGGTAGCTAATCCTTTATGGAATGCAGCGCAGAATAGTTATAATAAAGGAACCTCGTGGGGAGTAAGAAATAGTTTTAGTTTGGAATATGATCCATATCCCTCTTTACAAATCCGGGCCCGTTTTGGAATAAGTAAAAGTTTTTCTGAATCAGAGATATTTTATTCTCCAACGGATACCCGTTTTGATGAGACGGAGCAACTGAAAAAGGGGTCTTATTCCAACAATAGTTCGGATGGATTGGTTTATGATGGTGATTTCACCGTGACGTATGGAGAAGTTTTGGGAGATAAGCACCAAGTAAATATGGCGGTCGGAGCTAGTGCAAGTGAAAATAATTCTTTTTCAAAAGGTTTTTCCGGTTACGGATTTCCGGAAGGAAATTTTACTTCTCCGGGATTTATAAATTCTTATCCAGAAGGTTCTGCACCGTCATATAATGAGAGTAAGGATCGGGAAGTGAATTTTTATTTTAATGGGGGGTATTCCTATGATAATCGGTATTTGCTGGATGTAAATTTACGTTCTGATGGGACCTCTATTTTTGGTGTGAACAAACGTTTTTCTACAACTTGGGCAATTGGTTTGGCATGGAATGTCCATAGTGAGAAATTTATGAAAGGGAAATTGTCTTTTATAAATCGTTTAAAAATCAGAGGGTCTATTGGAAATCCAGGAAATCAGAACTTTGGTTCTTTTACTTCGATAACAGTATATTCTTTTAATAATTGGTTGTTGAATAATTTCGGAACAGGTGTCGTTATAGACTCTTATGGTGATCCAGATATGGATTGGCAAAGGACAATCGATAAAAATATTGGATTGGATATTACGTTATTTCATAGTCGTTTTAATCTGACTATTGATTATTATTACAAAAAAACTGATCCATTGATGGCATCCATCAATTTGCCTTTATCTGTCGGAACAACAAGTCGTTTGGCTAATGTTGGGATGCAGGTGGATAAAGGGGTCAACGGTTCATTACGATATGCGTTACTTTATAAACCGCAAGAACGCATTAATTGGACAACTAGCTTTAATTTCCGCTGGGGGAAGGGATTTTATGACAAGATAGGTAAAAATTTAGATCAAATTAATAAAGAAAATCTAACCAAGAGTCTGGTTCGTTATTATGACAAAGGGAGTACTACATCTCTTTGGGCGGTTCGTTCCGCTGGAATAGATCCAGCAACAGGACGAGAGATTTTTATTAATAAGGACGATAAATATACGTATGATTACGATTATGACGATGAGGTGGAAGTCGGTGATACTCGTCCGACATTAGAGGGTGTTTTTGGTAATGTTCTTTATTACAAAGGGTTTTCTTGTAGTGTACAATTGAGGTATAGTTTTGGTGCTGATGCTTTTAATTATACTCTATACAGTAAAGTCGAGAATATTTCAAAAACAGCTTTACAAAATAATCAAGATCGTCGGGCTCTTTACAACCGTTGGAAAAAACCGGGAGATATGGCAAAGTTTAAAGGAATCTCGTTGACCGAATCCACCCCAATTTCTTCCCGTTTTGTGATGAAAAATCATTATATGTCTTTAGAATCGATACGTATCGGTTACGAGATTCCTGAACGTTGGTTGAAAAAGATTCGGATTTCCGGCATGAGTTTAAGCGGATATATGAATCAAATCTGTAGGATTTCGTCCATTAAAGACGAGAGAGGGATTGATTATCCTTTTGCCCGTTCTGTTTCGTTTTCTTTAAGTGTAAATCTATAATCGAGTTCTGGTATGAAAAAGAATATACTGATATTAGTTATCCCGTTATTGTTAAGTTCTTGTGAGAGTTGGCTTGACGTGAAGCCCAATGATCGGATTTCGGAGGAGGCAACTTTTTCGACTCCCCGTGGATTTGAATTAGCATTGAACGGCGTGTATGTAGATTTAAATAAGACAAGTTTATACGGGCAGGCCCTGACATGGGATTTTATAGAAATTCTTGCTCAACGTTATGCTATCAGTAAGACTTCAACTTATAATCGGGAAGCCATGCAATTCCATCACGGGGCGGATGAGGTGAAAACTAGGGTAGAGAATATTTGGGCTCAAGCTTATTCTTTGATTTCAAATATAAATTTGATTTTGAAAAATTGTGAAGATCGTCGAGAAGTGTTGTCGGATGAATACTATAATTTAATAAAGGGAGAAGCCCTTGGATTACGGGCTTTACTTCACTTTGACTTGTTCCGCTTGTGGGGACCGGTGTATAGTCAGGCTTCCGAAACGGCTTTAACGATTCCTTACTACGTGGAATTTAGTATTTCTGCACAGCCGAAATTAACCGCCTCGATGTTTATGGAGCAAGTTATCACGGATTTGGAAACAGCTGCGAGGTTATTGAAAATGGATGATCCGGTGATGAAAGGGAGTGGAGTGTTGGAAGCGAATGGGGCGAATAATTTTTGGGGATATAGAGCATTGCGGTTAAATTATTATGCGGTAAAGCTTTTGTTAGCACGTGCTTATCTCTACGTGGATAATAAAGGAGAGGCCTTGAAGGCGGCTAAAGAGGTGATAGAGGTACAAGAACGGTTATTTCCTTGGGCGAATGCTACTGAAATATCTTTAGCCGGTGAAAATGTGGATCGTATGTTTTCAACAGAATTGGTTTTTGCTTTGCAGAATGTGAATCGAAAAGCGATTTATACTAAATATTTTGATTCGGATAATCTGAAAATGGGAGTGTTGTTGGCTTGTAATCAGAAAGTGATAGATGAATATGTTTTTGACAGTGAATATAGTGATTTACGTTATAAAGTCTGGTTGGATAAAAATGTTGAGATTGAAGGTGGAAGTTATAAAGAAGTTATGAAATACCAGACGACTTCCACTGATTCGCTTTATGTCCAATTAATACCGATGTTACGTGTGAGTGAAGCTTTTTATATTGCTGCCGAATGTGAAGGTGAAGAAGATGAAGATGCCGGTGTCGCTTGGTTGAATAAGGTCCGGAACGCTCGTTCGTTACAAGGAGTGGAGTGGTATTATTACGAGTCTACGCTTGAGTCGGAATATATGCGTGAATTTATCGGAGAGGGACAATTATTCTTTTTTTATAAGCGAAGAAATTATGATGAACTTCCTTCTGCGTATGATCTTTATGAGTCTGTTCCAATGACCCCGAATGATTACGTATTATTGATTCCGGAAAATGAAAGTAAGTATAATTAAAAAAGACATGATTATGAGACAATGGATTTTTTTCATTATAATGGGATGTTCTGTATGTGCTTGTAAGCAGGATATAGATCTTTACGAGGGGAATAGTTCAATTTATTTTGATGATAATTCGGCTGGTGTTTATGATATATCATGGTCAACATATGATTCTGATGTAAAGAAAATGACCGTACAGTTGCAAGTAAATCTTTCTGGAATGGTCAAGGATTATCCCCGGAAATTTAATATTGAAGTTATTTCTAGCGAGACAGATTCTTTACATAGTGTTGCCGGGGTTGATTATACTCCCTTGGCTTTGGAGTACGAGATGCCGGCTCTGGCAAATCATATGTATATTGATGTGGAGTTACTTCGAACGGATACTTTGCTTAAACAAGCGAGGCGGTTTACTATTCAGTTGGTTCCTAATGAAGAATTGGGATTTGAATTCATGAAATACGGTAAATTGGAAGATGGTACGCTTGTTTCTTATAGCCATTATTGTGTGATCTATATGCATGAAGAGTTCCCCAGACCGTGGTGGTGGAGCAGAGTTGGGGAACCTATTTTTGGAGAATGGTCGGTTAAGAAAGGAATTTTGATTTGTGATGTAGGAAACATTGATAGAGCTTTGTTTCAAGGAGAAATTGATAGTGGTAATGGAAACTTGACAAGTGCTTTTTTGAGATTTATCGGTCGTAAAGTGCACTTGTGGTTACTTGAAAATCCGACAATGGATGAGGATGATGAACTGATGGAGATGGGAGAAGATTCTATTTATTAAATTATATTACTTATGAAAAAGTGGTTATTTATATTAGGAGTCTTATTATGGACATCCTGTTTTGATGATAAAGGAAATTATGATTATATTGATCTGGGAGAACTTACGGTTGATGGTATCATTACGGATCAATGGTATGAATTGTTTGCTTATTCGGATACGTTAAAAATTCCGATTGAGATTCATTCAACCCGGTATACGGAGGGGGAGGAACCTTACACGTATGAATGGAAGTTTATGTCACAGAGTTCGCAGACGTGGGATGAGCGAAATGAGCCGATTGACTATACCGTGTCAAGAGAGAAAAATTTGGCTATTGTCCCGCAATTGACAGCAGGAGAGTATTTCGGTTTTTTCATTGTTACGGATACTATTTTGGGTTTACAGGAGAAAGTTGATTTCTTTGTCCGCTTGAGAACGACCGTGAGCGAGGGGTGGATGATTTTGTGTGAGGAAAAGGGAGAGGCCCGTTTGGATTGGATTATGAATTTGACGGAGGAAGAAGAACGGATATCCCGAAATATATGGAAAGGTAACAATTTTAAGCTGGGGAAGCCTTACGGTTTGTCCTATGCTCGTACTCGTCCTAAAATGTCGAATCGGTACGTGTTTACGGAGAATGGAACATTTAATCTTGATGGAGAGGATGCGCACGTGGGAGAGGAAAATGATGTCAGATGGATATTTGGGGATAGCCCGGATATTGTACATGGTAGGGCTGCGGAAGTAGCTTTTGCCCGGGGAAATAAGTTGGATATGATAATTACTAGCGATGGTAATTTGTATGCACGTAACCCTCTTTCCACGGGAGATATATACGGTTTCCCGATAAATGTAACTTCTGATGGACAACGATTTGAAGTGGCACCCTATTTTGGACATCGTTCCGGTGCAGTCGGGGGTGGAAACGTTATTATTTACGATAATACCAACAAGCGTTTTATGGCGTTGGACGATGATAATAAGAGAATACCGCATGTGCTTACTTTTTCTAGCGGGACTGTCGATTTCCAAGCGGAAACAGGACGTGATATGGTGTATATGGATTGGACGAAAGATAACTATACTTTTGCGCTATTGGAGGACCCTAAGGATGGGGAAATGTATGTGTATGGAATCGGGGTCGGAGATAATGGGATAAATGAACGGAAATACTATATGAAATTGAATCGGCCCAATAAAGATAAAATTACGCATGTTGCATTTCATTTGTATTATCGGTATTTATTCTATTCGACCGAGAATGCGGTTTACCAGTTTGATATGGAATATCCGGAGACACCTGCCAAAGCAGTTCTTTCTTTTCCTGGGGAAACTATTACAACCTTAAAAGTTAGTAAGTTGGCTCTTTATATTGCTTTCCAGCCATGGGAGAAACTTCGTGAGAATCAATTAGTGGTAGGTAGTATTGTAAATGATAAAGATGAGGATGAATGTGGTGTGATGAGAATATATGATGTCCCTACTTTGATGGGACCTTTAGAAAAGAAAAAGGAGTATACGGAGTTGGGGAAAATTGTAGATATCGTGTATCGTGACAGAGATTAATTAAATATTATAATTATGAGAAAATTAATGAAATTCATTGTACTATCCGGTTTGATTTTAGGAGGATGTACAAGTGTTAAAGAGTATGTTATTCGGGGTGAAATTGCAGGGAATGATGCAAAATTGTATCTGAGTGTCGTTAATGAACAAGGGAAGTTTGACACGATTCAGCAAGTGGAATCCCAAAAAGGTAAATTTCAAATAAAAGGAATTTTGGATAATCCTAAGATTGGTTTCCTGACTGTACAAGACAGGAAAGGGCGGATACCTTTAATGCTTAAGGATACGATTTTTGATTTGAAAATAAAGGGGAATGATTTGGGTGACGTCAGAAACTTTTCGGCCCGGGGAGGAGTATTACAAAATCGGAAGGATGCTTTGGATCGGAAAGAGGAAAAAATATATCGTGAACGGGATTCTGTTTTAGCTCGTTTTTACCGGGCGAATGAGGAGGATAATATTTTTGGGAAAATGCATGAGATGGCTTCGTTACAGGTAATGGATGAAATATATGACAAAGAGGAAAATGAATATATACAGAAAAATAGAGATAATATTTTGGGATTATATTTAGTTTTTTATCGACATTCTTATTTAAATTACGAACGGCTGAAATTGAAATTTGACATGTTGAGCGAAGAAATGAAACATACACCCGAAGGACAAGTGATAGATAAACGGTATAAAAAATTAAGTGAGGTTAAAGTTGGAGCCTATGCTCCCAATTTTAAACTTCCGACTTTAGACGGTGATTCTGTTCATTTATACGGGAAATCTGCAACAATTAAAATTATTGATTTTTGGGCTTCTTGGTGTGGACCTTGCAGGAAAGAAAATCCACATTTAGTTGAGATTTATAAAAAGTATAAAGATAAGGATTTGCTTATGATAAGTGTTTCCATGGATACTGATGAGAAAGCTTGGAGAAAGGCTGTAAAAGAGGATGGATTGGAGTGGATTCAGGCGTGTGATTTACAAGGAGCGGATGGGAAGGCTGTAAGAGCATATCGTGTCACTGGAATTTCTCATATTTTTGTTTTAGATGGAAATAATAAAATTATAGGTGAGAAATTGAAAGGACAGGAACTAGATGATTTGTTAGCTAAATATTTGAAGTAATTTGTGTGTTGATAATGCGAAGAGTTTATGAAATAAAATGAATCTTTCAGGAATAAACGGTTTTAATTAACTGGGGTCATCTGAAAACTTCATATAAAAACTCCTCCCAGCTTTTGCGGGACAGTCCTTGAGTAAAGTTCTCGGTCTGTTCTCGCTTGCTCACCAAATCTTCTCGATAAACAGAGTGAGAGTTGAAATATTCACTGTTTTTAATAAGGATGCTCTTTTTTGTTTATTGAGAAAATGGTAGCGAAGCTGATGGGGGAGTTTTTAACTTAAATTTAACCTGTTACATGGAGTATTAAATATTATTGATGCTTATATTTGAAATCTAATTTAGTTTGTGTTTTTATATATTATTTTTTGCGAAATGAAACAAGTTTACCGATTATCAATTTTATTGTGTTTAATGGTTTCGGTGATGTCCTCGTTTGCTCAAAAGAAGAAAACAGGACGTGTCGGAAACGAGTATGTAGTATTGGCTTCTAAGGCTGTGCAACAAGATGCAGCGTGGATGCAAGTTGTTAATGCCTTGAAGGAAAAGCATGGTGCAGAGGTCTTTTTTTACGAGAAAGCTCCTCGTGAGAATTTAGGAGACCTGCAACGAGTAAAACCGCGTTACGTGGCTATTGTGGAAAAACCGGAGAACCTGAACCGGGATTACGTGATAGATATGCATCATGTAAGCCGGGAGGTGGATGAAGATATTTTTGCCGATTTCCTTTGGGGTATTATTACGGGGTATGATGCAGCCGGAGCGATGAAGATGGTAAATAATAGTACGGAGCCTTTGGTAATCAAGAATGCTGTGGCTACTATTACAGAGTTGAAAAGTGCGAAATGGTTTGATCGTTTTGCTTGGGTGGATGACCAGACGTTAGGATTGTGGGGGGAGAAGACTGGTAAAGGCGAGGCTGTGAAAACCGATAAAGTATCGGTAGATGGACGGTTAAAAAAATTATCGGATATGTATGCGGCATGTGATCCGGACTTAGTGGTAACAGCATGGCATGCCACGGAGAAAGATTTACAAGTACGTTATTCCTCTGGAGATATTCGGGCGAAAGACGGAAAATTGTATTTTTATGATCATAAAACAAGAGCGACTTGGGATGTTCCGGAAAGCGGGAAGCGTAAAGTGTATTTTGCCGTTGGTAACTGCTTGATCGGTAATGTTAACAACACGAAAGAGAGTATGGCAATTGCTTGGATGAATGGTAGCAATGCAACCACGATGATTGGTTATGTTGTGACTACATGGCATGGACGTAACGGTTGGGGCGGCTTGAAATACTGGTTAACTAATCCGGGACGTTATTCTTTGGCAGAGGCTGTTTACATGAATCAACAGGATTTCTTGTACCAGCAATATCAATGGTATCCTTCTTTGATTAAGGAGAACTATCCTACGTTTGAAGGAAATGAATTCCAACTTGCAGGGCAAAAGGTGGCAGAAGCGATAAAGGGACAACCGACGCAGGATCAGATCGGTTTTTGGCATGATCGGGATGTGTTGGCTTACTATGGTGATCCATTGTGGAACGTTCGTTTGCAGGAGATACCGGAAGAGACCGATTTTACCGTAACTTCAAAGGTGAAGGGTAAAAAGTGCATTATTACAATCAAGACCAAGGAGAATTTTAGCCTAGAACGTATGAAAGGAGATAAATTTAAACAGGAACATGTGCTTGATTTGCCTTTCAGTTACTTCTTCCCGGAACGCTTGAATAATCCTCGTCTAGCAGCAGGGCAAGATTGGAGAGCGGTCGTGGATGAAAACTTCTTGATCATTTATAATCCAGATTTCAAACCTAATATGACGTATGAGGTTGTATTGGATATAGATAAATAGTATTATATTTAAAAATTGTAAAGAAAAGGCTACCCAAGTAGCCTTTTTTGTTATTTATGAATTATTATTTAGAATTTTCATAAATAGAAGGAGTAACGGGTTGGAATTCAATAAACCTAGTTCGTTTTGTAGTTTTTGTAAGGCAATGTTTTTTTGTTTTTTTACAGTATCCACGGCAAGGTTTAGTTCTTGGGCTATTTCTGCAGGTTTTTTGCCATCTAATGTCATTAGGCAAATTTTTTTGCATTGTGGGGGAAGGTGATCTATGGAAGTGAAAAGTTGGCGATACACTTCTTCTTTGATGAGATTGTGTAATATAGACGGGTTCTCTTCTTGTTCTATTTTTTCTGACAAATTTTTTTCGTGTTTTAGTTGAATTTTTAGTTTTCGAATGTGATTTATACATTTATGTTGGATAGAACGGTATAAATAGGTTCTAAAAGTTAATTCGTTTTCAAATTTTAGTTCTTTTTCCCAAAGTAAAACAAATAAATCCTGAACAAAATCTTTTGCGGTTTCGTCATCATGAATTATGTGTGTGGCAAATTGTACTAGCGAATAGTAATATTCTTTGAATAGAATTTTGTATTGTGATTCTTTATAGGTGCTTTGAAAATCAGTCATTTGTGTTTGTTTTGTTGGTAAATTTAGCAATGTAGGATGTTTTGTGAACTCCAAATGTAGTCTTTTTTTATATTTAAACAAATATATGTATGTCTTTTTGATTGCTATATAGAAATATAAATGTTGATTTTTTTTGATTTCATTTACCACGTTTCTTTGTTTCATGTGTTTATAATGTAAATAGAAAGATAATGAATAGGAATTTTGAAATAGCGGATTTTATTGTTGCTTTTGTTAAGGGAAATTCTACACGGGAACAAATAGATGGTTTAGCAGATTGGTTGGAAGAGTTCGAATCTAACCGGAAATTTTTTATTTCATTGTTAAGCGGGGAAACTTATGAAAAAGAATTAGAGGATTATCGTAAGAATAAATGGGAGGAAGCGTTTAAGCAAGTACGAATAAGAGTCTCTAGAAAAAAAGCTCAAAAACGAAAAATACATTTTATTACGAGTGTGGCTTCTGTTTTTATTGTGATGGTTATTATGGGAATTTTGATGTTTGGGGTGGGGAAAGAAAAAAGTGATGTTGTTCAATCTAATAAATTAATATCTGCTGGAAAGAAAAATGCATATTTGACTTTAGGATCGGGGAATAGAGTCGTTTTAGGTAAACAGGATACTCTTTTGAAAATAAATGTAACAAACATTCATGTGTCGGAGAAAGAGGTGGTCTATTGTAAGATTACTGATAGTATAAAGACTAAGGCTCTTGAATATAATATGATAGAAACATCGCAAGGGGCTGAATTTCAAGTGGTGTTGGCAGATAGTACGAAAGTATGGTTGAATGCTGGATCTAAGTTATGGTATCCAGTGGATTTTGTTGGTAATGAACGTCGGGTCCGCTTGGTAGGAGAAGCCTATTTTGACGTGAAATGGAATGATAAAATACCTTTTATTGTTGGAACTTCTCGGGCAGATATTTTTGTGCATGGAACTGAATTTAGTGTACGAGATTATCTAGGACGAGAAAATTTAACAACTTTAGTGAGTGGGAGCGTTTCTGTTCAGAAACATGGCGGTAAGACTTATTCGATAAAACCGGGACAACAAGTAAGTATATTGGGAGATAGCGTACGAGTTTCCGAGGTGGAAACAATTTATTTTACTTCGTGGAAGGATGGGTATTTTATTTTTAATCAAGCTACATTAGAAGAAATTATAAATGAATTATCTAAGTGGTATGATTTTGATTACTTTTTTGTTAATAATGCTACTGCCTGTATTCGTTTAACAGCCAGAATGAAAAAGTATGATGATGTAAATCTTGTTTTAGATATGTTGTCTCGGACCGGAAATGTTTTTTTCTCCTTCAAAGGACGCATGCTAATGATAGAAAGTAATGGCTTATAAAACTTCGGGAAAATCGGCACCACCCAACTTTCCCGTAAGTTTTTATTAATTAATGTATAATTAACGAACAAATTTATGAAAAAAATGAAGGAAAAGTATTTTTGCTTGAGAGAAAAATTAAAACTCTTGATGAAGTTGTCATGTTACTTGTTGTTTATGGGGTTATTGGGATTTCCCGTTGAAGGGTACGGGCAGGAAAAACGATTTACATTTAAATATAAACAGGTCCCGTTAAGTAGCGTGTGTTTGTATATAGAGAAAAATAGTGATTATTCTTTTATATACAACGTGGAGGAGGTGCAGAAGGTCGGGTTAAAAGATTATAAATTTAACCATGCGACACTTCAAGAAATTCTGGATAATTGTTTGAAAGATACCGGATTGGGATATGAGATTCGAGATAAGCATATACTTATCCGTCGGGTTCATGAAGTTTGCGGGCAACAGGATATGTTACATGTTCGAGGTCGGGTAGTCGGAATAGATAGTATTGGTTTGCCGGGGGTAACGGTTCTTTTCAAGGGAACAACGATGGGGGTTACTACGGACACAAAGGGGTATTATTCGATGTATGTGCCTAAACAGGGAGATGTAGCCTTGATATTTTCTTTTGTGGGCATGAGAACGCAAGAGATTGTGTGTAAGGGGAGAGATGTGATAAATGTTGTGATGGAAGAAGATGTGACAACCGTGGAAGAAGTGGTTGTAACCGGTTATCAAACATTACGGAAAAGCGATGTCGTAGGAGCGGTAACTACCGTGAAGGCGTCGGATATAATGATGCCTGCTTACACATCAATAGATCAAATGCTACAAGGAAGAGTGGCCGGAATGATGGTGATGAATACGAGTTCCAGAGTAGGAACTTCTCCCAAGATTCGGGTCCGAGGGACATCAACATTATTGGGAAACCAAGATCCCTTATGGGTGGTAGACGGGATCATTCAACCGGATCCGATTTCAATTAACACGAGTGATGCGATGGTTGATGACTTGAAGAATATATTAGGGAATCAGATTTCTTGGTTAAATCCTGTTGATATAGAAACAATTACAGTGCTTAAAGATGCTGCAGCTACAGCAATTTACGGTTCAAAAGCTGCTAATGGAGTAATTGTGATTACGACTAAAAAGGGAGAACGGGGGCGTTTGACTGTAAATTATGGGGTGACATTTAGCTTCAAGGCCCGTCCGAGTTATGGCTTATTCAATTTAATGAATTCAGAAGAGAGGATACAATTCAGTAAAGAAGTATTTGACCAAGGGGCACTTTATGCACAAGTCCCTCCAGCATCAATAAATACTTATGAGGGTATAATGCGGATGCTTTATGATAAGCAAATAACAACTTCGGATGCGGAAAGTGCCGTAAAAAGACTGGCAAATCTGAATACCAATTGGTTTGATATATTGACCCGTAATTCCCTTAGCCATAATCATAATTTGAGTATGTCCGGGGGAACAGAAAAGGTAACGTATAATATATCGTTGGGGTATAATGATCAAGCTGGGATTGAGTTGAGTAATGATGTGAAAAATCTTTCGGGGAGGGTAAATTTGGGAATACAAGTTAATCCGAAATTATATGTGAATGTGATATTAGCCGGGGTAATGAATAAGACTTCGGGGTATGCGGCAGATGTCAACCCGATGAATTATGCCAAATCTACTAGCCGGGCTGTTCCTGCTTATGATGATGCGGGGGATTTGTATTACTTGGACAAAAGAACAAGCTATAAACTGAATAACAGGGATGTCCTTTACTTGCAATATAATATATTGCATGAGATAGATTATAGTTATTCAAAAAATAAGATGGTGTCCTTAAACGGTTCATTGAACCTTGCTTGGGATATTTTGCCTTGGTTGAAGTATGAGTTTACGGGGGGAATAAATAATTCGGGACGGAGTGGAGAATCGTATGCTGCAGCCCAGACATATTATATCGCTTCCCGTTATCGGGGATACGATTACGGGGCGGAAACGTATGGTTCGGAAAAATATAATGCTGCGATGCTTCCATATGGAGGAATATTATATAATATGAATGATGATATGACTGGATGGAATATTCAGAATAAACTGACATTTCAAAAAACTTTGGGAGAATATCATCGGATAAATGTTTTATTGGGAACGGAGGTGACATCCCAATTAACGAAAAACAGATCTTATAAAACATTTGGCTATTCGGAGGATCGGGGAGAATCTGTTACTCAACCTACTCCCGTAAATGAGTTGGTGTCTATCGGTTACAATCCACTGAGGGATTGGGGCATTTTGAATGAATTGTATACAGGTGCGGGATGGGGACGTACAACAAATACGAATAATCAATTTTCTTTATTCGCAACATTGGTGTATTCACTTATGGATCGTTACGTGTTAAACGTTAGTGTGCGTAATGATGCGTCAAATCGTTTCGGGCAGGACCAGAACAAACGTTTTGACCCAACGTATTCTTTCGGTGTGTCATGGAACGTTGCCCAAGAACCTTGGTTGGAATCAGCTTCTTTTTTATTGAATCAATTTATTTTACGTGCGTCTTTCGGGATACAGGGAAATGCGGTAAATTCAGTGAGTCCTGATTTGATTTTGAAAAGGGGAAGTGCAAAAGAGTATTACGGTAGTTTTACTTCTTCTGTTTACAGGTTACCCAATCCGGATTTAAGTTGGGAACGTACGAAAACGTGGAATTTTGGCTTAGATGTGCAGTTATTGCAATGGATAACGATGACGTTGGAATATTATCAGAAAAAATCTAATAATATTGTAAGCCAGGATATTGCATTAGAATATGGAAAGTCATCCATGGCTATTAATGGGGGAAGGATGACCAATTCGGGTATTGAATATACTTTGAATATCACTCCGATACGTACAAAAAATTGGGCTTGGACGGTAGGAGTAAATTCATCAAAAAATTGGAATAAGGCAAAAACTCAATCCATCGAATCGTTCAGTTACTATGACTATCTAGAGGGTTCAACTACGAAAGTATTAAAAAAAGGCTACGCTTTGTCCAGTTTTTGGTCTTTTGCATTTAAAGGGCTGAATCATGATACCGGAGTTCCGGAGTTTAATCTGATTTATGAACAGGATGAAAAAGGAGATTTTATCAAAGATGAATATGGTTATCCGGTTTCAACCGAAGTGTCGGAAATGACGGATTTTCTAGTGTATTCCGGAAAGACAGAACCGGATTTTACGGGAGGTATTACTACTAGATTGAGATGGAAAGGGTTAACTTTCGGGGCAAATTTTTCTCTTATATTTGGAGCTAAAAAACGTTTACCGACTCCATTTCCGGAAGGCCAACGTCTACCTTCATCTGATGTGAATTTAGATAAAGAATTATTGAAACGTTGGAAAAAACCGGGAGATGAATTGATAACGAATATTCCCGGAGTTTACACGGGCAAAACCGATGAATATGTTACATTACCGGATAAGAACCTGGGAGGAGTTTTCGGGTCAAGTGTCGATCGTTATAATATGTGGCAGAATTCGGATATACGAGTTGTCCGGTCTGATTTTTTGCGTTGCCAATACATGTCGTTGGCCTGGAATGTTGATGAAGCTTGGTGCGCCCGTATCGGAATAAAGAGTATGTCATTGAATGTCGGGATGAATAATGTATTTGTGATTGCAAGTAAAAAATTTAATGGTTTTGATCCTGAGTTGGGGAATAGTATTCAACCCAAGACTTATTCATTAGGAGTAAATATCGGTTTTTAAATAGGAGGCTTTATGAATAAAAAGTTGAAATATAGTCTGTTGGTTTTAGTTGTATTATTGGAGGGATGTCAGGATTTCTTAGAACCGAAATCCCAAAGTGAATATGTCCCTAAAGTGATTCAATCTTTAGATGAATTATTGCTAGGTGATGCTTACCTGAGTCCTTTGACAGTTACGACTAATTTGTTATACAGTTCATTGGGATTGTTTGATGATGACGTGGCGGCTCGTACGGATTTAACAATTATGGAGGATAGTGAAGATAAATTGGACCAAGCGTTATTGGCGTTTTCGTGGTCGCGGGATATGGCAAATAAACTTTCCGATTATGGGATGGCGTATTCAAGTTCGTATCGTTTAATATTAGGGTGTAATGCCGTGTTGGATTACCTTGATGATGTTACTGGAACGACGGAAGAGAAAAATGATGTAAAGGCTCAAGCTTTGGCATTACGGTCTTTTTATTATTTTCATTTGGTAAATATGTATGGCAAACCGTATTCGGCGGATAAAAATGCGTTAGGTGTTCCCTTGAAACTTGGGTCAAAGTTGGCTACAACTTCTGTTCCTCGAAGTACGGTAGGAGAAGTTTATGAACAGATCGTGAAGGATTTACTTGAAGCAGAACGGTTGATGAAAACATTGTCTGGTGAGGTACAAGTGCGTAGAAACAAGAGAGTTAACTTGCCTTTTATTCAATTGTTATTATCTAGGGTATATCTGTATATGGAAAATTGGCAGAAAGCCATGGAGTATGCGGAAATGGTGATAAATGATTACGATTACTCTATAAAAGATTTGAATGCGGTTGCCGAACCGGACAGGAATAACAGTGTTTCGTATCCGCTTTATCAGACTTGGGACAATCCTGAAGTTATTTTTATGCTTGGTGATTTGAATGATGTCATCAGTTTGGCGATTACCTCGGTGAGGGGTAGTGTTATAGTAGGTGGGAGGCCTATTAATAAATCCATGATCGTATGTGTGGCCTCAGATGATCTGATTAATAGTTACACTCCGAATGATTTGCGGAAAACCCGTTATCTAGTATGGGAATCTATAAGTGACGAAGAAAGTGGACCGCGTTACCGGGTTCCTATAAGTAAATTGAAAGTTGGCAGGAATTATTTGTTCAATTTTGGTTTCGGAGAGGATTGGGGTGTTGCTTTTAAAGTGACGGAGGCATATTTGAATGCAGCGGAGTCTGCTGCAATGCTTTTTAAAACGGAGGGAAATGTTGCATTGCAAACCCAAGTATTAAAATGGTTGGATAGATTGAGGGAAAAGAGATTTCCGACGGGAACTTATGTGGGATTGACAGCGATGGAGGTGGGAGACCTCGTGGATTTTGTACGGGCAGAACGTCGCCGGGAATTGTGTTTCGAACACCACCGCTGGTTTGATTTACGTCGTTACGGAATGGAGGAAATCAAACATATCTGGTATGATAGCGGGCATAATCCGATCGAGTATGTCCTGAAGAAGAATGATCCGGGGTTCACCTTGTTACTTCCTCAGGTTGCTTTTCAAAATAATTCGGCTTTAGTACAGAATGAGATGCGAGGAGAATAATTAATTAAATGAACACAGATTATGGTAAGGAATCAGGTATTACAAATTATGATTTTTGTGTTATTAGGTTGTGTGTCATGCACAGACGATGATAACGTTAAAAATAGCGATTCTTTTAATATGTTACGTTTTGACTTTCCTCAGGGAAATAATTCTTGGGATAAAGAAATTGAACAGATTGCTGAAGAATGGGGAATGTACATCATCTATAAAAGTGTTGACAGTACGGATTTGAATCGTGCGTGGACATCAAGTTATGATACTTTTGCCCCGATATATGTATGTGATGAACCTAGCGATGAGGATATTCAACTTTATTTGGAGTTGATTAAAGAATGGTTGTTAGGATCTTTGGATAAGACGAACAAGGAACATTTAAAACAATTACCTCTTTATTTATACCTTGTAAATAATTATAGGGACAATAATCCCCGTTCTCCAACTTATCGAAGACATATTCAATTGAATACATCTGGTTTTGATTACTGGTGCTTAAGTTTTACCAGTGAAGAGTTGCAAGCGGAATTAACTCCTCAAATCATTCATGCTTTGGCGTGTACTTTTAGTTATCCGGGTATAAAAACCAGTTTCTTGAGCGGAGAATATGAGATAGCTCCGGAGTTTGGAGATTTCTCAGATTATGAGGAAAAAATAGGGTTATCCTATTTCTCTTTTGAAAATTTTTGGGCGAAATATCCTTATATGGATGAAGATTATGCAAAAGAGTCTTATGAAACTGGTGTGATGCCCGGAAGTAGGACTTTTGAAAAAGATCCGGAGAATACCTTTATACGTCGTGGGTTCGCTCCGCAAATCTCTGAAAATTTTGTAGCGGTAACAACGAACGAGGGAGCTCCCACTTGGATGCCTTGGATAAAACAAGTCATTCAATTTCCAGGAAGCAAGCCGATTATTGGGGAGGCAAATCCTGATTATGCTTCTATCCCTGAGAAAGTAAGTGACAGGATGGTGTTGGATTTCTTGAATATGATTCGTTTGGCAATGACTTATTCGGGAGAAACAATACGTCAAATGTTTCCGGTTGATGTAGAAGACCCATTGGATAAAAAAGGGTATCAGATTATAAATGATAAATACGATCTGGTTGTAGAGTATATGAAAACAACTTATGGTATAGATGTGACTAAGTATGCTGCAATTTTGGATGGAGAATGAATAAAAGGTTTAAATGGAGATTAAAAGTATTGAATCATGAAAGTAATATTCGTCTGGTACTGTTTTTCCCTCAGTGTTTTATTACAACCTTGGAATGTGTGTGCCCAGTATACGATCCATGGGACTGTGAAGGGAAATGTAACTGGAAACGTGTTATTAATTAGTAGTTCCCATGATAAAAAAGATACTTTGGCGATAGCAGAAATAAAAAATGGTAGATTTACGATAAAAGGAGGTATAAATGAAATAACTTGTGCAACTTTGGTTATCGATGGAATGTTGAGTGCCCAGCTTTTTTTGGAGAATAACGAAGTTTTTAATGTCGAATTTGAATCTATGAAAGCACCCGAGGTTTTTGGAGGTGGATGGAATCAACATTTAAGCCGGGAATTTAGGAAAATAGAAGAAAAGAAGATACTCAATTTACGTGGTTTCGTGCCTAGATTAGCAGAGGCGTATGCTCAAAAAGATTCGTTGGCAATTGATAAAATTCGAGAAGAACGAACAAGTGTACTGGAAAAATCACAAGAAGAAAAGGAAAACTTTTATCAAGAGTATGGAGAAACATTTTTTGTTTTGCATGATTTGGCTCGTCGGGCTTTGGGAATGAGTGTTGATGATGTGAGAAAAGCTTTTGATCGTTTTAGCGATGAATTGAAAGCAACATCTCCCGGAAGGTACATTGCGAATTTGTTGCCTAAACTGGCTAAAATTGCTATCGGTGCGGTTGTTCCAGACTTTATTTCAACCACTTCATCAGGAGGGAAAATATCATTATATGAAGTAAAATCTAAAGTGAAATTAATTGATTTTTGGTCTTCGAATTGTGGGCGTTGCCGGGTTGAAAACAGATTGATACGACCTATTTATGAGCAATACCATGATAAAGGATTCGAGGTGATTGGTTATTCATTAGATACAAAACGTGATTTGTGGCTTGAGGCAATAGCAGAAGATAAGCTTCCGTGGATACAAGTTTCTGATTTGGGCGGACTAAAAATGAAATTTATGATCGAAAATTATGGTATATGGTCATTGCCTGCCAATTTATTAGTGGATAAAGATAATAAGGTGATAGCTCGCAATATTACAAGTGAGGAGTTGGGCAAGTTGTTACCCAAACTTCTAGAAAAAGATTAGAATAGCTTTATTTAAAATAGGATGAAATTTTGATATAGATCAAGCCTTATAATAGCTGTCTGTGTTATTTTTGCACGATTTTTCTGAAAAAGGAGTGTATGAAACCGGCAAAAACGTTACGCAGACAGTTATTTCAATTGACAGGACCGATATTCGTGGAAACATTGCTGATCATGTTATTGGGAGCAATGGATACGTTTATGTTGAGTCATTATTCGGATGATACGGTTGCGGCAGTGGGAGTGGTGAATCAATTATTGAATTTGGTATTTCTGGTGTTCGGTGTCTCTACGGTTGGGACTTCCGTGTTATGTTCCCAGTACTTGGGGGCTTTGCAACAAACAAACGTGCGACAGGTGATTGGGGTATCTTTGGTTTTCAATACTTTGATCGGGGTGACCATGAGTGCTTGCTTGTATTTTCGGGCCGAGACTTTGCTGAAGATGATGGATTTGGCCCCGGAATTGATTAGCGAGGGGTTAGCTTATATGCAAATTGTGGGTGGTTTTGCTTTTTTACAAGCCATTGCGTTAACCATGTCAGCGGTACTGCGAAGTCACAACGAGGCGTACTATCCCATGCGGGTGACGTTATTGATGAATGTGTTGAATATCGTCGGGAACTATGCTTTGATTTTCGGTAAATTCGGCTTGCCGCAAATGGGGGTTGTGGGAGCGGCGATTTCAACTTCTTCTTGTCGTGTGGTGGCGTTAACGTTGTTATTATACATCACTTTTGGTAGAGTGGTTCCCCATTTTTCTTTTTCATGTTTAAGGCCATTCCCGTGGGATAAATTGAAAAATTTACTGCATATAGGTCTTCCGGCTGCCGGGGAACAAGTATCGTATAGCTTGTCGCAGGTCGTAATCACTTATTTTACGGTTATGTTGGGTACGGCTGCTCTGACAGCACGTACTTATGCGATGAATATTATCCTGTTTTCATATGTGTTTTCAGTGGCACTCGGACAAGGTGCCGCAATACTGATCGGGCATTTAGTCGGGGGAGAACGTACGGATGCGGCTTTTATATTGCAAAAATATTGTTTGAGACTTTCGATCGTGGTTTCTATTTGCGTGGCGATTATTACGGCGGCTTGCAGTAAGTTTATTTTCGGCCTGTTGACTTCCAACCCGGAGATCGTGTACATGGGGGTTATGGTTCTTTGTATTGATGTCGTACTGGAGGTTGGACGTGCGGTGAATATTCTGTCGGTAAACGTGTTGAATGCCGTGGGAGATGTGACTTATCCTTTTGTTACAGGGTTGATTGTCATGTGGGGAGTGGCCACGGCATTGAGTTACGTGTTCGGGATCTCTTTCGGTTGGGGACTTGCCGGAATGTGGGTGGCTTTTACGTTAGACGAGAATATCCGGGCGATTGTTTTCGTACATCGATGGAATAGCCGGAAATGGGAAGGCAAGACTTTTACCCGGGTGGAAAAATTGTTAAAGCAGACCAGCTCTCACTCGGCTTAACGTTTCTGGAGTCATGCCGAGTCGGGAGGCGATGTGGATGAGGGGAGCCCGTTTGACCACTTCCGGGTGTTCCGTCGCTAGTCGGTGATAACGTTCCCGGGCAGTCTCGAAACGGCAAGCATCAGCTTTTTGTTGTGATTCAATTAAGGAGTTTTCCAGCATTTTACAATACATATCTTCTACCTCGTGGTTTGTTTGCATAAGATTTTGGAGTTGGTCGTGTGGAAAAGAGTAGATAACAGAGGGTTCGAGAGCCTCAATCATTAGGTAACTTGGGGTTTGTCGGAAATAGCTTTCCAATGAAACAAATATCCCTTTTTCATATGAGAAGTGCTCCGTTAGATCCCGTCCATTTTTATTGTAGAATAAGCGAATCATACCTTGGGCGACCATGCTATAATATTTACATATCTCCCCTTCTCGGAGAAAAAGGTCTCCTTTAGCTAAGGTGAAACGCACAAGAATATTAGCTAGTTGCTTGTGAGTTTCCAGGCTGAATGGGACTGTTTGAGCCTCGAATTGCCGAATGATTTCTTCCTTCGTATCCATGATGCGAAAATAGTAAAAAATCTGTTATATTTGTGATGTAAAATACCATGATCATGAAACAAATTTTATTGATACTGCTTGTATTAGGAGTGTTATGTGCATGTGAGGAAAAGCATTTTATGACAGATCCGGATTACCGGAAAATGGTGGAACGGGATTTCCAAAAAAAGAAAAAAGTGTTGGAAGATAATCCGGGGAATTTGTTTGCCGTGTTTGATTCTCCAATGAGTGTTGAAGAGCGGGAGGCGTTGATGTTTCTTTACGCCTATTCTCCGTTGATTGATATATCTTTTTCGGGGGGAGACTTTCTGTTGAAGAATGTACGTTGGGCATTTCAAGCGAGAGAGACAATGCCTTGGGGAAAAGATATTCCCGAAGATATATTCAGGCATTTCGTGCTGCCTGTGAGGGGTGGAAAAGAGGATCTGGATACGGCCCGTGTCGTTTTTTACAAGGAGTTGAAGGAACGGGTTATGACCTGTGAATCCATGGAAAAGGCGGCGTTGGAAGTGAATCACTGGTGTCATGAACACGTGATTTATAAGCCGACCAATGCCCGGACCCGCTCGCCGTTGGCGACAATGCTTACGGCTTACGGGCGTTGTGGCGAAGAGTCTATTTTCACGTTGGCAGCATTACGGGCCGTGGGGATTCCGGCTCGCCAGATATATGTGCCTCGTTGGGCACATTGTGATGATAATCACGCATGGATTGAAGTTTGGGTGGATGGTGTGTGGAAATATTTGGGAGCTTGTGAACCGGAACCCCGTTTGAATATCGCATGGTTCACGTTACCGGTGCAAAGAGCCATATATGTAGAATCGGAAGTGTTTGGGAAATATCGTGGTCAGGAAGAGATTGTGTATGTGAATGAAAGTGGTTCCGGGGTAAACGTGACTTCTCATTATACTCCAACTGTACCGACAGTTGTTCAGGTTGTAGACAAGGAAGGCCAGCCTGTCGAGCATGCAAAAGTGGAATATAAAATATTTAATTACGGGGAATTTTACCCCGTGGTGACACTTTATTCCGATGTGAAAGGAGAGATTTCTCTGACGTTGGGGAAGGGAGATGTTTTTGTTTGGGCAGGGAAGGGGGAGAAGTTCGGTTTTGGGGAATTATCCGTGGAGCGGCAGGATTCACTGGTCATCGTGTTGGACAAAAATGTTGGGGATTTGTTTTCAGGAGAGTGGGATTTAGTACCGCCACGGCAACATGATATTACAGCTTTATCAACTGATGGGGAGCGTGCAGTGAATGACCGTCGTTTTGCCCGGGAAGATTCCTTGCGGAATACTTACGTGTCGACTTTCATGTCTAGGGAACAGGCTAAGGGAATTGCGATGGAGTTAGGTGTGGATACGGCCCGTTTTGCTACTTATCTGGTTTCAGCACGAGGAAATTATCCAGAGTTATTACGTTTTATGCGGGAGGTATCACCCGGATATAGGGAGTTGGCTATGAATTTGTTGATGGTGATAGCAGAGAAGGATTTGCAGGATACTCCGGCAGACGTGTTATTGGCCCACGTGAAAGGAGACGTCAGTGATTTGGCGAATCCCTATTTCACGAAATACATATTAAATCCGAGAGTGCAGAATGAGTTGCTTACGGCTTATCGGGAACCTATTCGAGAATTTATAAAAGAACGTGGAATTACGGATATTGTCGGTTTGGTCCGGGAAATCGGAAAAGTCAAGGTCGTTGATTCCCTATACCTTGCGAAGGTAGTAACTCCACCAATAGGCGTGATTCGGGCAGGTGTGACGGATGTGCTTTCTCGGAATGTTTTCTTTGTGGCAGCCTGTCGTACGATGGGAATTCCGGCTCGATTAAGCCCGATTTCGGGTAAACCGGAATATTGTCAGAACGAGATATGGCATACGGTTAATTTTATGACCGAAAAGGTCATGCCGAAAGGAGAGTTGATGTTACAGTATACTCAAAAGACGGTGGGCGATCCGAAGTACTTCCTGAACTTTACGATCGGGAAGTTGGAAAATGGTCGGGTGCGGACGATTGATTTGGGAAGTAATGCGGCGGTGGATATGGGTGTTGGTGCCTCCTATGAAACAATATTTGCGAAACCTGTCCCTCTAGAAGAGGGAGATTATATTCTTTCAACAGGTAATAGACGGAGCGATGGGGCTGTTTTGGCTAATTTAGTGTCATTGCAAGTGGAGGCTGGTAAATTGACAAATATTGAAATGCTTATTCGTCCTTGCGTTGAGAAGATGGAGATTTTGGGTATGGTTTCGACAGCGTTATCTTTTATTCCGGAAGGTAAAACAAAACCGGAGGCGATTCGTTTTCCCGAGAAGGGCTACACGGCAATCGCCTTGGTCGAGGCAAATAAGGAACCGACGAATCATTTATTGCGAGATATGAGTGGAATGAAAGATGATTTTGAGAACTTGGGTATCCCTTTGTATTTTGTGTTTAAGAATGCAGACCATCAAGAAAAATTCAATCGTGCGGATTTCCGTGCTTTCCCTTCCGTGATACAGTGGGGGATTGATAGAGAGGGGTGTTTATTGCAGTGTTTAGCTGAAAGCTTACATTTGGCGAATCCGGAAAGCTTGCCTTTGATAGTCCTGTTGAACGCGAAGGGTGAGGTCGTTTTTGTTTCACAAGGGTATCGTGTTGGATTGGGCACGCAGATCATGAATATAATCAACAGGAAGTGATAGACATTATAATAAGAGAATTTGATGCACGAGATGCGGAAGCCGTGTCACGTCTGATCAGGAGTAATCTAACATTTGTAAATAGCCGGGATTATGAATCTTCGGTGATAAATTACATGTGTGGTTTATTCACGCCTGATTATTTGCGTGGTCTGTCTGCTATTCGGAGGATGTTCGTGGCGGAGGAAAACGGGAAAGTGATCGGGACGGTTGGCTTAGAGAGGGATGAGGTTTGTGCCCTCTACGTGGATCCCGAGGTTCATGGACAGCGGGTTGGGGAGCGTTTGTTACAATGTATCGAAGATTTCGCTTTGGGACGTCATGTCCATGTGCTACATTTATCGGCTAGCCTTACGGCGGTTGGTTTTTACGAGAAAATGGGGTATCGTTCCAAAGGGAAAGAGGAATCTGAACTTTTCGGTCCCGCTTATACCATGATTAAATTATTATAATTTTCTGTATGAATTTCAGCATGAAAACGAGAAACTTTTCCAGTTTGTGACACTATATTTTCTTTCCCGCCCATTTCCCGCTTTTCATGTACATGAAACCGAGGGTGAGCAGGATAATCCAGTAAGCGTGTTCTGTGGTCCAGCAAATGGCGACGTCCGCTTGAAGATAGAATACGATATAGATGATGTAGAGAACGTAGAACGTAAGCGTGCCGAATTCCATAAATAAGGCCATGCGTGTGTTACCCGTTCCCGATACGGCGTTGAAAAGGATACTGCCGGGAGTAGAAAGAAGAACTGCGCTCATCATGACGAAAAGGGAAGGGATCGTGGCGCGGATGAGTTGGGGGTCATCAGTGTATATTCTTAAAAATGTGGAGGGTATTAGTAGTATGATGATGCCAATGGGTATGACAAACAGGTAACACATCTTGATTGTTTTGAGACAGGTACTCCATACTTGGGAGGTGGCCTGCGCACCGATCAGGTTACTCACAAGCGAGCTGGTCGTGGCAGCGAAGGCGGAAACCGGCATGAAAAAGAACATGGCGGCACTGCGCACAATGTTGGACACTGCCAGCGGGCGTTCACCGAGGTGTTCCACGGCAATAAAGAACAGAAACCAAGTGGCCATGGCTAGAAAGGACTGAATCATGGTCCAAATGGAGATGTTGAGTATGCCCGACAATAATTTCGGGTTGAAACTTGATAGGTTGAAAAGTGTGTATTTCTTCCAATCAACTTTTTTCCAAGTATATAGGATATAGAATATCATGGAAACGAGTTCTGCCACGGACGAGCCGATGGCAGCCCCGCTAATGCCTAAGGCCGGGAACCCGAATTTACCGAAAATTAACAGGTAATTCAGCATGACATTGGTGCCGACCATGACAAGCGAATTGATCGTGAGGATGCGTGTCGTGGTGATTCCCACGAAGAAGGCCCGGAACATGACGGCGACAAACGAGAAGAAGAAACCGAATATTCGCCATTTCATGTAGTCGTTCGTGGCCACGTAGACTTGTTTCGAGTCAATGACCGAACGGAGAACCGAAGGCGTGTATATGCGGGAAACCGTGAACATGAGTGTGGCAAGCCCCAAGAGGAAAAGCACACCTTGTATAAAAATGGGGCCGATATCTTTGTAGTTGCCTTCTCCATTGCGTCGGCCGATGAGGATTTGAGCTCCAATGCTGAAGCCGAAAGCGAGCATATAGATTGCCATGTAGTACACGCCGGCTAAGGCTGATGCACCTAATTCGACTTCTCCCACTCTGCCGAGAAATGCGGTATCGGTCATGTTAATCAAATGTTCCATCAACAAACTGACCAGGATCGGGAACGTGATCACCCATATTTGTTTGTGTGTAAATCTCATATTCGTTTCGTTTATCGGTTTGTTTTTTCGGGCCGCAAAGATACGTATTTTTATTGTTTTGTGGCTGTTCGATGGCAGGTAAGGTGGAGAACGGGCTACATAAAGATGTCAGAGGTGTGGATTGTTGGTTACAAACACGTTTCATTGATCGGCTTTAATTCGGACGGGGAACGTCTGTAACTGGTCTCTGCGGATGGTTCTCCCATCGATCTCGCCATCAAGTCGGGCGGGGTTGTGAGTGTTGTTCCGGAAAGTCCGTATGGTAGCCGTTCCGAGTATTTTATTGGGCGTGTATTTTAACGTTTCAAAGTTGAAATGAGGTGATTAATTGTTAGAAATATTAAATGAAATTGTTTACATTCGTCGCTCTTTTAATGTTCTTGTTTGTGTTAAATTTATATATTATGAAAGAAAGTTCTACAAGTATTAAGGCTTTACTGCCTGTGTTGTTCGGTTTTTTTATCATGGGATTCTGTGACGTGGTGGGGATTGCAACCAGTTACGTAAAGGCCGATTTCGGATTAAGTGAAACTATTGCCGGATTCCTGCCTTCTATGGTATTTCTATGGTTTTTGTTACTGGCGGTCCCGGCGGCTATTTTTATGAACCGTATCGGTCGGAAGAAGACGGTATTGGTGAGTATGTTGGTGACCATTGTGGGGATGATTATTCCTTTTATTGATTATAACCTATACACGTGTCTGATCGCTTTTGCCTTGCTGGGGATCGGTAATACCATTTTGCAGGTGTCGTTGAACCCGTTACTGACGAACGTGGTGAAGGGAAACGTGCTGGCAAGTTCGTTGACTGCGGGGCAGGTGCTGAAGGCTGTTTCGTCTTTCTGCGGTCCGTTTATCGCAGCATTTGCGGCGACCGTACTGGGAAATTGGCAATATCTTTTCCCGATTTTCGCCTTGTTGACCTTGATTTCCATGGGCTGGTTAATGCTTGTGCATATTCATGAGGAATCGCCGGAACAGTCGACCTCTTCGTGGGGAGCGACGTTCGGGTTGTTGAAGGATAGGACGATCCTGTTGCTTTTCTTGGGTATCGTGTTTGTCGTGGGCGTTGATGTCGGGATTAACACGGTGGCTCCGAAGTTATTGATCGAGCGTTGTGGGTTTGATGTTACGGGAGCGGGTGTCGGATCAAGTGTTTATTTTGCCTTCCGCACGATCGGGGCTTTCGTGGGAACTTTCCTGTTAGCACGGGTTTCCGGTAGCAAGTATTTCCGGGTGAACATTCTGGTAGCTATTGCTGCCATGATCGTGTTGTTCTTCATGTCTGGACAATACTCGATTTTGGTGTTGATTGCGTTGATCGGTTTCACGTGTTCCAGTATATTCTCGCTGATCTTCTCCATGGCCATTCAAGCCCGTCCGGAGAAAGCTAACGAGATTTCCGGTCTGATGGTGACAGGTATTTTCGGAGGTGCGGTAATCCCGCCATTGATGGGATATTGTACGGATTTGATCGGCACACAGGCCGGTTCACTTATCGTGATTCTCGGTTGTATGTGTTACTTGTTGTATTGCTCGGTGGGAATTAAAACCCGGAAGTGATTCTACATTCTCTTAAACTTTTAGTTTTTATCTTTTAACTTTTAGCTTATTATGTATCAGTTTGATAAAAGAATAGTGATGACGTTGGATGCCGGGGGAACGAATTTTGTATTCTCGGCTATCCGGTCTAATGAAGAGATCGTTGAACCGATTGTTTTGCCTTCGAATGGCGATAATTTGGAGAAGTGCTTGGAGATGATGGTTACGGGTTTTTCTGCCATTAAATTGAAGTTGCCGGAAGATCCCGTGGCAATTAGTTTTGCATTTCCCGGGCCGGCAGATTACGTGAACGGGATTATCGGTGACTTGAAGAACTTACCGGCTTTTCAAGGGGGAGTGGCATTAGGTGCTTTTTTGAGAAATAAGTTTGGGATTCCGGTATTTATCAATAATGACGGGGACCTGTTCGCTTATGGGGAGGCATTGGCTGGTGCGTTGCCGGAAGTAAATCGTATGCTACGGGATGCGGGGAAAAATAAGGTATATAAGAATTTGATCGGGATTACCTTAGGTACCGGATTCGGTGGTGGGGTAGTCCGTGATGGGGAGCTTTTTCTGGGTGATAACGGTGCGGCAGCCGAAGTATGGGTGTTGCGGGATAAACGCCAGCCGATTTACGGGGTCGAGGAGGGAATTTCGATCCGGGCGATCAAGAGGGAATATGCCCGTTTGTCCGGGGATACACGGCAGTTGACCCCGAAAGAAATTTTCGAGATTGCCGAGGGAAATCTGGAAGGAAATCCAGTGGCAGCAAAAAGGGCGTTTGATCATGCGGGAGAAGTGCTAGGTGAGGCTATTGCCTCGATGAATGCCGTGGTGGATGGAATCGTGGTGATTGGTGGAGGGATTATTGCTGCCCACAAATATTTGATGCCGGCCGTGATGCGGGAATTGAACGGAACCTTGGAAATGTACGAAGGGGCTCCGGCGGACCGGATGGAGATGAAGGCTTTTTTCCTTGATGATCCGGGAGATTGTGCGGCTTTCTTGGCTCCCACATCCAGATGCATTGTCGTGCCTGGAACGACGGAAACGGTCGAATATGATCCAGTGAAAAGGATGGGGGTAATCACGACAAAGCTGGGAACAAGCAGGGCTATCGCTTTCGGAGCTTACGCTTTTGCTTTGAATGAGCTGGACAAATAGGAAAAGTTAAAAGATATAATTAGTAAGATTTAAAATTAATAAGACATTTAAAATAAAAAATGACTACCCCCACCGGCTCCCTCTTACACGGAGGGAGTTAGAGGGAGTAGTTAAAGCGTTGGTTTGTGTGGTTTGAATCTAAATATAAATCAAGAAATTAATTAGATTCAAAATTTAAAATCTAGAATCTAAAATTAACTAGGGATTATAACTCATTTTTTTTATTTTTAAAAGCTAAAAATTAGTAGATCTAATAAATAAAAAAATATGAGTTCAAAATATGCACTAAATCCTCATGCTTTGGTTCGTTTTTTAGAGAAAGATGCTAAAGATTTCACCAAAGATGATATTATTCGTTACGTGACGGAGAATGAAATAGAGATGATCAATTTCAGGTATCCCGGTGCGGATGGACGATTAAAGACGTTAAATTTTATTATCAATAGTCTTGATCATCTGGATAATATACTGACATGTGGTGAACGGGTGGATGGTTCCAGCCTGTTCCCGTATATTGAGGCCGGATCAAGTGACTTGTACGTGTTGCCCCGTTATCGCACAGCTTTCCTGAATCCATTCAGCGAAATTCCTGCGGTTGATATTCTTTGTAGTTTTTATATGAAGGACGGGAAACCATTGGAAATGTCTCCGGAGTACACGATGCGAAAGGCGCACGAGGTATTGAAGCAAGTGACGGGAATGGAATACGAGGTGATGGGGGAGTTAGAGTATTACGTGGTGAGTGAAAAGGACGATTTATTTTTAGCCTCCGATCAAAAAGGGTATCACGAGTCTACACCTTTTAACAAGGGGCGGGATTTACGTGCGTTGGCTATGAAGTATATTGCCGGAACCGGAGGATTGATTAAATACGGACATTCCGAGGTGGGTAATTTCACGAAGGGAGATTTGATGTATGAACAGAATGAGATCGAGTTTTTGCCCACGAAAATGGAAGATGCTGCTGATCAGTTGATTATTGCCAAGTGGATTCTGAGGACGCTGGCTTACCAGTTTGGCGTAGATTTGACATTTGCCCCGAAGATCACGGTTGGTAAGGCCGGGAGCGGGTTGCATATTCATACCCGTTTGAAAAAAGGGGATAAGAACATGATGATTGAGAATGGTAAATTAACGGATAGTGCGCTGAAAGCTATTGCCGGGTATCTGGATCTGGCACCCTCGTTGACGGCTTTCGGGAACACAAATCCGATGTCATATTTCCGCCTGGTTCCTCACCAGGAGGCTCCGACAAATATTTGCTGGGGAGATCGTAATCGTTCGGTTTTGGTACGTGTGCCTTTGGGATGGACGAGTGGTGCGGGAGATATGTTGCGTGATGCGAACCCGTTGGAAAAAGTGGAAGATCAGGATTTCAGTGGTAAACAAACCGTGGAATTCCGTTGTCCGGATGGTTCGGCTGATGTGTACCTGTTGATTGCGGGGTTGGCAGTTGCCGTGCGTCATGGATTTGAAATGAAGGATGCGTTGCAATATGCGAAGGAACGTTACGTGGATGTTAATATATTTGATGATGCGAACAAGGGGGTTGCTGATCGGTTAAGTCAGTTGCCGGCATCCTGTTATGATTCCGCATTATGCTTGGAAAAACAACGTGCTGATTTCGAAAAGTACGGGGTGTTTGCTCCCGGCCTGATTGATGGTTTGGTGGCCGGTTTGAAAAAGTTTGATGACAAAACGTTGCGTCAGGATTTAGGAAACGACGAGGCAAAAATAATGGAACTCGTGCAAAAATATTTCTATTGCGGATAAAAAGGCAATGGAAAATGAGCTATTCGACATCATAAAATCGAATAGCTCATTTTTATTTAATCTGATAGTTTTTTTCTATTCTAACTAGATATTTTTATCCTTCCATTCCTTTGGGAAGAGTCTGGGATCTTTTGTAGAGAAAACCTCTCCTTGCTTTCTTTTTATAAATCGAATATTCGACTATATAACGAATTGATTCTATGTGTTTTGTGTTGGAATAACGATTTGCCTGATAAGAAGAAGGTAATTATTCCTTATGTATTTATTAAACGATCATTTATTCATACCGCAAAATTATGAAATTTAATATCATAACAAATTTTTTGAAAGTATTTTTTTATTGTTGATAATTATGTAGTTATGACATTTTGTATTATACAATAATAATCAAATAAATTAACATCATTAAATGATCGTTTTTTGATATTAATAATAAATCAGAAATATTACAAAATCATGAAGGTGTGTGTAACTATTCTTATTTTAATAATGCTTTTAATAGGCATGAAACGTGTTTGTGCTCAAGAACATCGACACAAAATAGATTCTGTCAATAATATTGTATTATATTTTAAAATTGACGGGGCTATTTTGGACAGCACGTACATGGGGAACAGCAAATCGTTGAAAAAACTGGACGAATTAATTAAAAACAAATTAATCATATCCAATCTAGATTCAATTATAATCGTAGCATCCTCATCTCCCGACGGAAATGAAGTCTATAATCTAAACTTGTCGAAAAAACGAGCAGAGAGTGTCAAAACTTACATTACGGGGAAATACCCAATGATTAAAAATAAATTAATTCGGGCACTATACACGGGTGAAAATTGGACTGATTTTAAACGCATGATCGAAACGGATAAAAATATCCCGTATCGTGAAAAATTAATTTCCATCATAAACTCCAACCGTGAAAACGGGGCTAAGGAATGGTTAATCAAAACGTTGGCAAACGGGGAACCCTGGCGTTATATAAAGAAAAATTTTCTGCCACAATTACGTGCAGGAGCTGTTTGCGTGATTTATTACAAGCGTGAACCGGTCAAAGAAACGCCAAAAGAGGTGCAAAAGGAAGAAGAAAAAGTGCTCACCCCTCCCTGGGAACCGGAACCCGTGACATCTTCAACCCCGGTGATCATCACAAAACCTTTGTTCGCCATTAAAACGAATTTACTCTATGATGCGCTTTCAGCCGTGAACCTGGAGATAGAGGTACCCGTCGGGAAACGGTGGTCGGTAGCGGCGGAAGGCATATTCCCGTGGTGGAAAGCCTCGCGAGCTGACTGGACGATGCAACTACTGGCGGGACACGCCACGGTGAAGTATTGGCTCGGGGACCGCGACGCGAGAGACGTGCTCACGGGATGGAATATTGGATTGTACGGGGGAGCCGGGAAATACGACCTGCAATTTTTCGACAAAGACGGGGAACAGGGTGATTTCTTCGATGCGGGAATCCAAGGAGCCTACGCCCACAAGATCGGCAAATGCTTCCGCATGGAGTACAGTCTCGGCGTGGGTTATTTGCAAAGAGATAGTAAGAAATATGATAAAGCGAACGACACGATGCACGGGGACATTAAAGTTTTCAGGTATCCATGGGAAGTCAAAAGACGGCAATGGTTCGGGCCCACGTCTGCGAAAATTTCACTCGTGTGGTTGTTAAACAAAAAAACAGTAAAGAAAGAAGGAGGTGTGAAATGAGAAATATAGCTTATATCGCGGGGCTTTGTTTCGCTCTTGTCTGTTCTTCTTGCGACAGAGACAGGCTGTATTACGCCACGGAAGAACACGGGTTCGTACGCCTGAATGTCAACTGGCAGCCGGCACAACTGGAACCGAACGGGATATCGGTCTACGTGTTTGACCGCAAGAACGGGAAAGCTGTCGGCAAATGCTGGGTATGCAGTGACCCCAACACGATAGACATCGCCCTCCCCGTGGGAAAATTCGACCTGCTGCTCGTCAACAACACGGAAGAGGAGCTGGCGGCAATCAACTTCACGGATATCGACAACCTGTCGACATTCAAAGCCTGCCTGGCGGCTAACGAAGAACCGCTATACTCCAGCCTTCTCTCGAAAGCGGAAGGGACAACCAGAAGCGCCTACCTGACGGAATGTGATATCCTTGCGAGCGCGCTCGCAAGGGAGATAGAGATCTCCCCGCGAGACATCCACTATTTCAAGGAAAAACCGGCGGCGGGGGCGTACGAGATAAGCCGCACCGTCGAGGTCATCCCGGAACGGCGGACGGAATTGATCGACATCGAGATCAAGGTGACGAACATCACGTCGGCGGCAGGGGCTCCGCGTTCCCACCTGACGGCCATGTGCGAGGGCGTGAACATGGAAACGGCGTCCAAATACGGGAACAGCGTCACGCACGAGTTCGTGCTGAATAACAAACGCATGGATCCCGACAACCACAAGGTGGGCACGATATCGAAAAAACTGGTTTCCTTCGGGCCGGAACAGGAGAACGACGCCTGCGTCAATAGGCACCAACTCGTCATGCACTTCGTGCTGGTGAACGGGGAAACCCATACCGTCACGCTGGATGTGCGGGACTTGATAAAAACGTCGCACGACGAGACCCAACGTGTTCACAAGATCAGGGCGGAAATCACTCTCCCGGAAGCTATCGGTAACGGCGACGGGGTGTTCGACCCCGACATCGAGGAGTGGGAAGAGATTGAAACGGAATTACCAATTTAAGTTTAGAATAAATATTTACTCATTTTTTAATTTGTTTTATCATGAAGAAAAACTTATTGTACGCACTAACAGCGGTAGCCATGCTTACCGGTTGTGCGAAAAGCGACGTCGTTGATTCGGAAATCAACAAGGAAGGAAACCTGATCGGGTTCTCGACCTATAAGAACATATCGAGAGGTAACCCGGTGGATGACAATAGCGAATTCTTGACAAAGGGCAACACGTTCGGTGTAACCGCATTTATCAACACCGAGGGGGTTACCTCCCCGTACATGGGAATCACCACTGAAGGTATCGAGATTATATCCGATGGTACAAAATGGACATATGCGAATACTTCCGATCAAGCGTACTGGCCCACGAAGGACGAAACGCTTGATTTTTACGCTTACGCCCCGTATAATCATCCTTCCATCACGACTAAAACGTTCGATAAGGCAAACGGCTTGACGCTAGAGTACACCGTGCCTGCCGAGGAAGCAAAACAAGTGGATCTGATGTACGCATCGGCTCTTGAGCAAACAAAACCTACAGACAAAAACAGCGTAACCCTGCCATTCAAGCACGCCTTAACCCAGGTGCATTTCAAGGTCGGGACTAAAACCACGAACTTGAAGGTGGATATAGCAGCAAACGGTATCCAGATTCATAACTTGAAAAACTCGGGAAGTTTAACCATGAAAAGCAACCAAATAGATGATGCTGCGTGGACATTAACCGGTGATGCAACCGCGAAATATACGGTTACTTCAGATGCGGTAACGGGAGATTATACTGATGGTACCGAAGCAAATCCCTATACCGAAATCGGAAATGCAAATAATGCTTTGATGTTGTTACCTCAAGAATTCGTGGCAGGTGACGGAACAGCGGAAAACACAGGAGCCTACCTGACAATCTCTTGCAAAATCTACCAAGTACTTGCTGATGGGACAACCAAAATCTACTTACATGGTGACGCTGAGGCATTTGCTCCCATCACAGTTGGAATTTCCAGTGCACTCCCTGCGGAGGAAGGTGGAGAAGCTACTCAAATTTGGCAAAGAAACAAGAAAGTTACTTACAACTTGCTGTTCGGAGCCGGTGATGGTGTTTTGTTCCCTATCGAATTCGCAACCGAGGTTGAAGAATGGCAACCTGCTGATGGTGGTGTCATTGAACCCAAATAAGGTACAAATATTCTACAACCACTAGCCTAACGGCTCACCCGGTGGCGGTTGAATGTCCGTCCCCGGGTACTAGTAAAAACTCAAAAAGTCAAACGATGAAAAGAAGAGAATACATTTTATTGTCGGCTGCATTACTGATCGCGTTCACATCGTGCGACAAAAGTAACCCGGAACTTGTTAACGAAAGTGACAGAATAGATTTCGTCGCCACGCCATTCCACGAATTCTTCATCCAAGCTAATCAAGCCCGAGGAAGCGAAACAAGGAACGACAATATACAAGATTTCGGTGTATACGCCTACTACACAGCCGATGTTTTTAATCCGGTGTCAAGTACCCCGAATTTCATGTGCAACACTCAAGTGAGAAAGACAAGTAACCAATGGACGTACGAGCCTCTCATGTTCTGGCCGAATAGCGGGACATTGTCATTTTTCGCTTATTCACCCTATGCGAACCAAGGAGATTCGTACACCTCTTTAAGTTCAACCCCTTCTACAGAGGGGTATCCCCAACTGGCTTACACGGTACCGGATGACGTGACGAAACAACGGGACCTGCTGGTGTCCGTCCCCCTGATCGATCAAACGAAAGCGGACGTATCCGCCGGAGGAAAACTGACTCTGGCGTTCAAGCACACGCTCGCCTGCGTGGTGTTCCAGGCCAAAATGACAGCCGCACGCGAGCTTCCGGTGAAAGTGACATCCATCACCTTCGGGCAACTGAAAAACAAAGCCGACTTCGCTTACGGCGACACCCCGGGAACATTCTCGTGGACGGTAACCGCCGACGCCACCGACAAATCCTACACGCTCGCCATCGATAACAACCTGCTAGAGAACACGGATATCTCGACGACAGCATCGGATTACCTTTCCATCTCCCCTGCCGACTCGCACTTGTTGCTATTGCCTCAAGGCATAGACGCAGGTGACGAAATCACGGTAACGGTGGTCTACACGCTTGCCGCGGGAGAAACCAAGACCGTAACCAAAACCGCCCCGCTAAGCGACCTTATAAAAAACGAGCTGGAAGCGGGAAAACGCTATTCAATAAACATCCTCGTTTCTGCCTTGGCAGATGTCACGCTAACATGCTCGGTAGAAGAGTGGACCCCAAAAACTGTTAATATGCCCGATTTCAAATAAAAGAAGATATGAAAAAGTATATATACCTGTTATGTGTTTTGAGTTTCGTTTTAACTGCCTGTCGGGACGATAAATTCGGCTCGGAAGAAAGTAGCGGAAGTGCGGCGTTAAAATTGAAGTTCAACACCTCGAACAATATGTCGAGAGCCGTGTCGAGTGACGAGGAAGAACGACGGATACAAAATGCTTACGTGTTTATCTTCAACCAGGATGGGACAAAAGTGTTTGGACGATTTTACGACGGGATCAACCAACAGAACACGTATCAAATCGAGATAAAAGACATCCCTGCCGGGAGCGATAAAACCATAGCCGTCATAGCCAATATCAACACGGCGATTTTCGACCTGACGACAGCGGACCTGGAGGCGATAACCACACAACCCGATTTACTGGCATTGACTTCCCGTATGCAAGACGGGTTCATCGAGAGGGGTCCCCAATTCCTGATGAGCGGAACGACAACTGCCTACTTAACTGCTAACACCACCAACCCGGTAAACGTCCCCTTGAAGAGAGTGGACGCCAAAATCCGTTTCAACGTGACGACAGCAGAGGGGGTGACTTTCACCCCGCTCGACTGGCAAGTCGTGACAGTACCCCAAATCGTGAACGTGCTCCCGACCGAGGTGCAAGGACAATTTGAATTCGAGGGTAATTATTTTAACAGCAGTTGGAACAACTTTGAAATCACGGCAACGAACACCAACACCTTCGCGTTCTATGTCCCCGAAAACAAAGTAAACCCTAGAAAAACAATTCCCGCGGAGGGAACGTATGCCGAGCAATACGCGTTGCGCGAGAAACAGGAGAAAATGCCTAACAGCGACGGCTCCGTGACAAACGGTGCGTACGAATACGCCGACGAGAGAGCCACACACGTGAAATTCAGGGGAAATATTCACTATATAATAGGTTCCGGCAAAGAAGTTTCGGCAGACGTGACGTATACCGTTCATCTCGGGGCTGTAACCGGCGTGAATGACTATAACAGCCTCCGGAATCACTTTTACACCTACAACGTGAAGATCGTGAGCGTGGATGACATTATCGTGGAAGTGGAATCAACGACACAAGGAGAACCATCCCCCGGAAGCGAGGGTGATGTTGTGCTTGCCAAAGAAGTTCTGGAATTCGATGCGCATAACGAAGTCTTCAAGACCGTTTTCCATCAAAGTGACATCGACCAGTCGCTGACGTGGAACATTTCCACCCCTTTTTCCAAAGGAGCAGAAAATGAGAATCCAAAGGATTACGAATGGATATGTTTCCGTATTAACACAAAAACAAGAACCACGTATAATGGAGACTTCGAGAAATACAAAGGGGACAACGGGGTGTACACGGATGCCGAATTAGCAGTAACCGGCAACACGCACCCGTTGGACAAATACATGGCGGACATCAACACGGGAAACGATAAAATGTTAAATATCAAACAACTGATAAACATATTGAAGGAGTGCAAACGCAGGTATACCGATAACGGCACTAACTCGGGCACCCTATTCGACAGTGCAGATGAAATCGTGTTTACCACTTTTTTGAAAGATTTCTATTACGAGGTGAATCCTGAAAATACCACGGAAACCGAGGAAAACGGGTTATGGAAAAAATTTGTCAACACGGAGAAAAGAGTACTCAACATCCTGTCTAACCTTAAATACAGCGCAGACCACATGAGTACAAAAACCACCGCTCTGTACTCCATCAGGCAGGCATCCATTCAAACCATGTACAACAAGGAAGCCGCCGAAAACTTCACGGCATGGGGTACCGAAATGATACAAGACGAAAATCGCTATCAGTTTGAAACACAAAGAATAAGAGCCAATCGCACGTACGATGACAAAGATAACGGTCGTGCGAACACGATCAATATGTGGATGGCAAGTTCGGGTTCAGAAGAGTGGGATACCTATATAAATTCCGCCAAGTGGGAAATGCAAGCCGCCTATAATGCCGCCAAATACAAATGTATGTGTCTTAACCGGGATATGGACGGGAATGGACGAATCGACGAGAATGAAGTGCAATGGTATCTTGCTAGTATCAATCAACTCACGGACTTGTGGATCGGAGAAAACTCCTTTGACCCTCAAGCCAGATTGTATAAACGGAGCACATGGGAGGAAAGCCTGCAATGGTATGCGAGCAGTACGGTACTTGACAAAGATGAAGAAGGTATATTGTGGAATAAAACTTACAGGGATAATCCAGACATATTATGGTCTTCCGAGGGGTCTTCCATCGGAAAACTAACCGGAGCAGGAGCAATAGACGGTGCGATCGTTTATTACAGGTGTGTCAGAAACCTGGGAATACCGAAAAATGCAGCCAAAACAGTGCGACCTGATGACTTTGCCACTTACGACGAAGCAACAAGAACCATCACGCTAACCCGCTTGGACGCCAAGTCCATACGGGGATTCAAAACCTCGGAAGAACTGGACGATCACAACGAACGTGACGTACGTGGCTACAACAAGCCCTGGAAGGCTTTCAAAATAAACTCGACAACACACGGAAACAATTTAAATTGGCAAACTGTCATTGCACGCTCGAAACCCGGAGGAAGAAACCCCGTTTGCCCCGCGGGATGGCGAGTGCCCAACCAAAGAGAACTAGCGCTGATGTATTCTAAAATGCCTAGAAATAGTACCTCGTGGCCATTAACAGACCATTTCGCCAAAAGCAGTTTCAGTTTTAATCCCGTGGGCGGTGACCGTATAGGCTTCTCTGTTAAAAACGAGGGAGGGGTATTCTATTTATTACACAATAACTCCAATGAGATCGGCGGTGTACGTTGCGTGCAAGATATCGACTAACAAAAGAAACAATAGAATATGAATAAACGAGAACTTACAACACTTATCGCAGAACGCACCGGATTGAAGAAGAAGGACGTTCACGCCACTTTACAAGCCACGATCGACTGCATTTCCGAGGCCATACAAGCCGGAGAACGGGTCACTTTCATGGGTTTCGGTTCCTTTTATACTCAAGAGCGAGGTCCGCGAATGAGCTACAACGTTTACACGAAAGAACGTAGACACCTAGATACCCGAAAAGTGATAAAATTTAAATCGACTTTACCGAAACAGGATAAATAATTGCAACCAGAGAGAGGGGAAATCGTCCCTATCAAGATTTCCCTCCAACTCCCCCTTGCACAGGGGGAGTTGGCTACCAAGTGGCTTCCTCTTTATTCGATTTCGCTAAGTTCCAGCCAGCGCATTTCCTTTTCGTCCAGTAGGTCAATGATCTCGGCAATTCGTTGGGAAGATTTTACTAGTTCCTCCGTATCCAGTGCCCCGGAGTTCAAGGCAGTTTCCAGTGTTGTTTTTTCCGTGTTCAGTTTTTCCATGTCGGATTCCAGTTGCTGCATTTCTTGTTTTTCCTTGAAAGTCAGTTTACGAACTTTTTCCTTTTCTCTCACGGGTTTGGGTGCGACAGGTATTTTCTTCTCTTCTTGTTTCCGTAATAATTCCTCTTCTTCCTTTTTATTTTTATACTGGGTGTAATTACCGGGGAAGTCTTTCACCACGCCATCCCCCTCGAAAGCGAACACTCGGTCCACCACTTTATCCGTGAAGAAACGGTCGTGGGATACAATGATCAGACAGCCTTGGAAAGATTTCAGATAATCTTCCAACACGTTTAGCGTCATGATGTCGAGATCGTTCGTCGGCTCGTCGAGAATCAAGAAGTTGGGGTTACTCATGAGGACGGTCAGCAGGTAAAGCCTCCGTCGTTCTCCCCCGCTAAGTTTTGCCACGAGGGAATATTGCAGCTTGTCCGGAAAAAGAAAATATTCAAGGAATTGCGATGCCGACATCACCCGTCCGTTACCGAGGTCGATTTTCTCGGAAATGTTTTTCACGATGTCGATGGGGCGATCGTCTTCCTTGAAACTGATCCCGTCTTGTTTGTAATAACCGTAAACCACGGTTTCACCGATTTCGATGGTCCCGCTGTCCGGCTCGAGCTGGCGGGTAATGATATTCAAAAAGGTCGATTTTCCGACCCCGTTTTTCCCGATGATCCCGATCTTTTCTCCCCGTACGAATTTGTAGGAGAAATCCCGTAGCACGCAGAAATCCCCGTAGCTTTTGTTCACGTGTTCCAGTTCCAGAATCTTCTTACCGAGGCGCTGGCCTTTAATATCGAGTTCCAGTTGCTGCTCTGTCGTGTTTTGAGAGGCGACTTCTTTTATTTTATAGAAATTATCGATCCTGTATTTTGCCTTGTGTCCGCGGGCCTGCGGCATCCGGCGCATCCATTCTTGTTCCGTGCGTAGCAGGTTTTTGGCCTTGTCGATCGAGGCGTTGCGGGCCTCAATTCGTTCGTCTCTCTTTTCAAGATAATAGGAGTAGTTTCCTTCGTAGGCGAATAATCCGAAATCGTCGATTTCGATGATCTTGTCGCACACCCGATCCAGAAAATAACGGTCGTGAGTCACCATGAGTAAAGTGGCATTCGTTTTTTCGAGGTACTCTTCTAGCCATTCGGTCATCTCGACATCCAAATGGTTCGTTGGCTCGTCAAGGATCAGGAAATCGGGATTGCTGATCAATATTTTGGCCAGCCCGACACGTTTGCGCTGTCCCCCGGATAGCTCCTTAATTCGCTGGCTATACTTGTCAACCTTGAGTTCCGACAGGATTTGTTTTACTTGCGTGTCGTAGTCCCATGCGGCGAGAGCGTCCATTTGCGGGATGAGTTCTTCGAGAGCCGATGCGTCGTTGTCCTTCACGGCTTGCTCGTATGTTTTGATTAATTTCAAGGTCGGGTTCTCCGAGTTGAACACCTCTTCGAACACGTAATTTTCCGGGTTGAGTTCCGGGTCTTGGTCCAGAATACCGATTGAAATGTCGTTACGGAAGATCACGGAACCCGTGTCCGCGGAGTCTTTGCCCGCAATGATACGTAACAGGGTGGATTTTCCCATCCCGTTCTTGGCAATTAGAGCTACCTTTTGATTTTTGCCGATTCCAAAAGTTATATTTTCAAACAGGAGTTGTTCCCCGAAACGTTTACTAAGATTTTCGACTTGTAAAAAACTAATCATGGAGTAATTTATGATTTTAGATTTTAAATTTTAGATTTTAAATGGAGTGATTCTGTGATTTATGAATTAGTGATTAATAGCGAATCGCATTACGTGGCTGGAATCATTAAATCGTTGAATTTAAAAACGCTTTCCGTTTCCCTTCCTCGAAACGTTCGATGGCGTACCGTAACATGGTACGGGGCATTTCCTTGTAGCGAGGTGTGAGATAATCGACTAAGAGTTGTTCATCCTCTTTGCCTATTTCACGGAGAATCCAGCCCACGGCTTTGTGGATCAGATCGTGAGGGTGGTGCTGGAGAAGGTCGGCAATAGCGAGAGCATCCTTGAATTCGCCTTGTTTCACGAAATGCATACAGGAGATCATGGCGATACGCTGTTTCCAGAGGTGATTCTCTTTTGCCCAGTCATAAAGGAGTTGTTTGTCCTTGTCGAAAAGCCAGTGTCCCAAAATCTTGTAACAGCTAAGGTCAACGAGATCCCAGTTGTTGATGGCGTCCACCTGACTCACGTAGAAATTCACGCAAGTCTCTCTGGACGTGTGGTCTTTGAGCTTGGCGTAACGATAAGTCAAGGCTAAAAGTGCCGTCAGGCGATACTCGTGGTACGGGGAGGCGAGTAGTTCCCGGAGCGTGTCGAAGTCCGCGTCAAAATGTTTTTTGGCAACAATACGCAAATTCGGAACGACCACCCCGATAAATTGATCCCCTTCGCCGTACTCCCCTTTACCCGTTTTGAAGAAACGGGGCAGGAAAGCCGCTTTCGATTCGTCCCGGTATGTATTTATTTCATTTATAATTTCTTTCGTTGAATTTTTCATCTTTCCCTCAGTTCTTTAGTTCCCGGTGTAAAGGTAATTATTGTTAGTAAAAAAGTAGGCGTTGTTATTAAAAAATTGAACAAAAATGGGGGACGTATTCTTTTTAATTGTATTTTTACCACATAATCGAAAAACGTGGATTTATGTCAAAAATTATAGCTATCGCAAACCAAAAGGGAGGTGTTGGAAAGACAACGACGTCTGTAAACTTGGCGGCTAGTTTGGCTGTACTGGAACAGAAAGTGTTGTTGGTTGATGCTGATCCTCAGGGGAACGCGACAACGGGAGTGGGATATGATTTAAAGGAATTGAAGGCGACTATCTACGAATGTCTGGTGGACGGGTTGGAGCCGAAAGAGGCTATCTTGAAGACGGACATTGAGAATTTGTTTTTGTTGCCTTCCAATATAGATTTGGTGGGAGCCGAGTTGGAGATGTTGAATTTCGAGGAGAAGGAGAGTATCATGGCGAAGGTGTTGGCAAAGGTGAAAGATGACTACGATTACATATTAATCGACTGTTCGCCTTCACTGGGTTTGTTGACCGTGAATTCATTGGCTGCGGCCAATTCGGTGATGATTCCCGTGCAATGCCAGTATTTTGCATTGGAGGGATTGGGTAAGTTATTAAATACGATCAAGATTATTCAGAAACGTTTGAACACGGCTCTGGAAATTGAAGGATTCGTGCTGACCATGTATGACGGGCGTGTCCGTCTGTCGAACCAGGTGGTTGCCGAGGTGCGGAAACATTTCGAGGAGATGGTTTTCGACACGTTGATTCAACAGAACGTGAAACTAGCAGAGGCTCCGAGTTACGGACAACCGGTTATCCTCTACGATGCAGAGTGTCGCGGTTCCGTGAATTATTTGAGTTTGGCAAACGAATTGCTGGAGAAAAACAAAAAATAGTTTAGAATTTAAATGAAGTTTAGAGTTTAAAGTCATGTGGAATTTAGAATGAAATCGAAAAGCGTTGGCCTTGTGTGGTTGGAATCTAAAATCTAAAATTTAAAATCTAAAATTAATTGATAAGAGATGGCGAAAAAGAGTGCATTAGGTAAAGGATTGGGAGCGTTATTGTCGGATGCGGCAGAGGAGGCGAAGCCAAGGGGGATGGCCTCATCGGCGTTACAGGAAGAATTGAAATTGAGTGATATTCGCCCGAATCCGAACCAGCCGAGAACCGTTTTTGATGAGGAGGCATTGCAAGAGTTGGCCTCTTCAATTAAGGCTATCGGCATCGTGCAACCCATCACCGTGAGGGAAGTGGAAGACGGGAAGTACGAGATAGTTGCCGGGGAACGTAGGTTCCGGGCATCGAAAATGGCAGGGTTGGAAACTATTCCCGCTTATATTCGTAAGGTGGAAGAAGAATCCGTGCTTGAATTGGCATTGATTGAAAATATCCAGCGGGAGGATTTGAACGCTATCGAGATCGCAATTTCGTACGAGCGTTTGATTGACGAGTGTAACCTGACACAGGATGCGTTGAGCGAACGGGTAGGTAAAAAGCGAACGACGATTTCTAATTACTTGCGTTTGTTGAAGTTGCCGGCCCCGATACAGTTGGCAATCAAGGAACGGAAAATCAGTATGGGACATGCCCGTGCTATTATTAATATAGAAGATCCGGAAACCCAGTACATGGTTTTCGAGCAGATCATGAAATACGATTTCTCCGTGAGAAAAGTCGAGGAAATCGTTCGGGAGCTGATGAAACCAGAAGAGGAAAAAGAGAGAAAAGCCGAGAGGAAACGTCAACCTATCGAGGACTACATGGAGTTACAAACTCACTTGGCTCGTTATTTTGACACGAAGGTTGACTTGAAACGGAACGAGAAAGGAAGAGGGAAGATCGTGATTTCTTTTAAATCGGATAGTGATCTGGAGCGAATTGTTGAATTATTGGATAAGGTGGATAAGAAATAAACTTTGTAGTGAGAAGTATTTTAGTGAAAATAGTTTTGATTATCCCGGTTTTGCTTATTTGTACGGGAGTAACGGCGTCGGAATATCGTTCGGATTTCCCTGTATTCTTGCAAGACACGATCATTCACACGGATTCCTTGACATTCACGGGAAAAGAGGAAGCGTTGAAAAGGAAAGCGAGAAAAAGAGATAACGAAAAACCTCATTCCCCTCATCGGGCTACGATCATGGCGATGATTTTACCGGGTTCCGGGCAGATTTATAATCGGCAATGGTGGAAGTTGCCAATTTTGTACGGGGGTATCGGGGCTACCGTGTACGGTTTGTCGTGGAACATGAAGTATTACAAGAAATACCGTACAGCATTCGTGGATTACACGGCTTATCTGAATGCTTTGGAGGCTGATCCGGAAACACCTTACCCGGCCAATTCCAGTTGGGATAAATTGATGTTACCGGGTAAAACGGCAGAGAATTACAATGCATCCATGCAAAAGCGTTTGCAGGAACAGTTGAAAACAAAGAAAGATAATTATAAACGAAATCGGGACTTATTGTATATCGTGTCGGGTGCCATATATGCGATACAAATTATTGATGCTACGGTATTTGCCCATTTCTATGATTTCGAGATTAACGACGATTTGTCTATGAATCTTCGTCCTTCAACCGGATTCTCTCCCGTCAGCGGGGGAACCGTGGGTTTGACATTAACTTTTAATTTTTAAAGGAATAACCATGCGTTTTGTGTTTTTGTGGCTATGTGCGATTTTATTTTCAGGTGTAGTATATGGTGAGAGTGATCGGGATTCGTTGAAAGTTCGATTGGGGGCCCCTAGGTTAAACTTAGGAGACCCAGTGTTGTTGACAGATTCTATTCCGGGAGCGTTTATCGAGCGATTGGATGAATTGTATAGTAAATGGTACGTTTCCAAGTTGGAGGAAGGTAATTACGTGGATTCGGTGTACTTGACCGAAATGGTGACTGGACCGGCTGTTCCGGATTCGGTATATTTACAACGCTTGGATAAATTAAATTCCGCAATAAAGTTGTCCTATAATGATATTGTACGGAATTATATTGAATTATATACCGTGAGACGTCGAGCCCAAGTGGGAACGATGTTGGGGCTGAGTTCCTATTATTTCCCTATTTTTGAAGAAGTGTTGGATCGAGAGGGATTACCGCAGGAATTGAAATACTTGCCCGTGATCGAGAGTGCCTTGAACCCGCGGGCATTTTCCCGTGCGGGGGCTTGTGGCTTGTGGCAGTTTATGTACGGAACTGGGAAGATGTACAAGTTGGAAATAAATTCTTTTATTGATGAACGCCGTGATCCGGTAAAATCTACGGAGGCTGCCGTTTGTTTCTTGAAAGATTTATATAAGATTTACGAAGACTGGATTCTGGTGATTGCGGCTTATAACTGCGGACCGGGTAATGTGAATAAGGCGATACGGCGGTCGGGAAGTAAAAAGAATTACTGGGACATTTATTTCCATTTGCCGAAAGAGACCCGTGGTTACGTGCCGGCTTTTATTGCTGCCATGTACACGTTTAATTACCATAAAGAGCATAATATTTTTCCCTTGGAGAACGAGTTGCCCACGATGTGTGACACGATTATGATTTCTGATGCCTTGCATTTTGAACAGGTGGCTAAATTGATGGATATATCTGTGGAACAAATTCGAGATCTGAACCCGCAATATCGTTCGGATATTGTTCCTGCCGGTTTCGGAAAGAGTTACGCTTTGCAGGTTCCTTATAATCATGTGGGAGAGTTTATTGATAAACAAGACACGATCTTTGCTTATAATCGGAATACTTATTTCAATGATAGTGACCGGACGGCTGACCCGAAAAATCGTTTCAAGAAATACGCTCATGCTCATGCAGTTCCCAGCAATAAAGCGAAATTGGTTTATACCGTGAAGAGTGGTGACGTGATCGGGAAGATTGCCGAGAAGTTCAACGTGCGTCTATCTGACTTGAAATACTGGAACGGAATGACGAGAGATCGTATTAATATAGGACAGAAACTTACGGTTTACGTGCCTCATAACAAGGTTGATTACTATAAGTCAAAAGTGAATGCCAAATATGCTGGGGTTGCTGCGAACGCAGAAGTTGAGGCAGAATCTTTAACTGAAGGCGAATTCTTCTACTACACGATCAAACGGGGCGAGAATCTGTGGACAATTGCTAAGAAATATCCGGGCGTGTCGAACCGGGACATTATGAAATGGAACGGATTGACAGACCGATCGGCAAAGAATCTAAAACCGGGACAAAAGTTAAAGATTAAGATATAATAATAGAAAGTGAGATTTTATCTCACTTTTTCTTTTATATTTCTGTTGGTGTAATCCAACATTGATTATTCATGCTCGATAATTTGCATATAGAACGAGTTGCATAAGGAGATCGTGCAAATTTCAGATATAAAGAGACAATGGCAGAAATCGGACCGATTGACGAAAAAACGGAAACGTATCGGATGGAAAAATGGGGAGTTTATGCGGCGGGAGTTGCTTTGCTGCAATCTGTTGGTTTCTGGCTTGGAAATACAGCAGGAAAAGGTGGAAGAGCCTGTTACGAGAATGGTCATAATTGAACCGGGTACGGCACAAACCTTTTTCGAGGTGGTTTCAGATTCTTTACCTCCTTTTGTTGTCCAAGGATATAGAGACCCGTGTATTAGGAACGTTTTTAATATTCAAGCCTATTCAGATGAATTGACAACAAAAACGACATTGCTTAGGGGACGAGTACTGGTGAGGGTGAATAATTTGTCATTGAAAAGAGTGTTGGAGCCAGTTTTGCAGGCAAGTTGGTCAACGGGAACAGATGAGATTATTGTGAAAAAGGTGAACATGGATATACAATTTGATAAATGATGTAACTTAAGATCAGTGATAAACAAAACTGGATTTTTACAATCCAGTTTTGTTTATTATTTATTTTATCTACGATGTAGCAATACAATGTTTTCCACATGATGCGTGTGCGGGAACATATCCACGGCTTGTACAGCCATAACTTTGTAATCTGTATCCATAAGGGCTAAATCCCTAGCTTGGGTAGCAGAGTTGCAACTCACGTAAACAATACGATCGGGAGCGGCTTTTAATATGGTGTCCACGACGTCTTTGTGCATTCCGGCACGAGGAGGGTCCGTGATGATTACGTCGGGGTGACCGTGGCGACGGATAAACTCTTCGTTCAACACGTCTTTCATGTCTCCTGCGTAGAATACCGTGTTGTGGATATTGTTGAGAGCCGAATTGATTTTGGCATCTTCAATAGCTTCCGGGACGTATTCGATGCCTATGACTTTTTGGGCATTACGGGCCACGAAGTTGGCAATGGTTCCGGTTCCGGTGTAGAGGTCGTACACGGTTTCATTTCCGGTTAATCCTGCCAGTTCTCTTGTTTTCGCATATAGGTTATAGGCCTGTTCGGAGTTGGTTTGGTAGAAGGATTTTGGACCGATTTTGAATTTTAAATCTTCCATTTGTTCGAAGATGTGGTCGTTTCCGTGAAAACAGATCACTTCCTGATCCGTGATCGTATCGTTCATCTTTTCATTGATGACGTACATTAAAGAAGTGATTTCGGGAAATTGTTGCACGAGGGCATTCAATAAACCTTCACGAGCTTCTCTATTCTCTTCACCAAACGTAACGATGACCATGACTTCTCCCGTGGAAGACGTGCGGATGATCAGGGTACGTAAAAAGCCAGCTTGTTCACGAATATCATAAAAACTTAATTCATGCTCGATGGCGTAGTCTCGGATAAAGTTACGCACGGCATTTGACGGTTCGGCTTGCAGATAGCATTTCTTTATGTCGATTACCTTGTCAAATAAACCGGGGACGTGAAAACCTACGGCCGGGGTTCGGTCGATGTCTTGACCGTTGGCAATTTCTTCCCGTGTTAGAAAGCGTTTGTTACAGAAAGTGTATTCCAATTTATTTCGGTAATAGGTTGTTTTGGGAGAGCCGATAATCGGGGACACGTTTTGTAATTCAACCTTACCAATTCGTTGCAGGTTGTCAACGATTTCCTGCTGTTTGAATTTCGTCTGCAACTGATAAGGGAGGTTTTGCCATTTACATCCGCCACATACTCCAAAATGCGCACAAAAGGGTTCTGTACGGATATCAGAGTATTTTCGTACGTTAACAATAAAGCCTTCTAGGAAACTTTTACGTTTCCGAGTAACTTGCACGTCGACGATATCTCCGGGTACAGTATTTGGTACGAATAAAACCTTTTCATCCACGTAAGCGATGGATTTGCCTTCTGCAGCTATTTTTTTTATTTCGATGTTTTCCAGTAGGGGCTTTTTACCACGGGCCATAAATTAATTTTAGATTTTAGATTTTAAATTTTAGATTCCAGCCACTTACGAATTTTAGAATTACGATTTATGATTTTAGATTCCTACCGCACGGGCGGACGTTTTTTGGCAATCGTAAATCGTAATTCATAAATCATAAATTACTCAGTTTTTCTTTTAGGATTTGGACACCTTCGGAGGCTCCTTTTTCAATGAATTCGATCTTACTGTTTTTGACGCTTTCCGGAATTTTCGGGTCGATCAACAGGATGCGACAACCGGCAGGTGCGTAGTGTAACAGGCTGGCAGCCGGATACACGGCTAGCGAGGTTCCGATGATTACGAGAATATTAGCTTGTTGAACGAGTTCTATGGCCGGTTCGATGTTAGGAACGGATTCTCCGAACCAAACAATGTGAGGGCGCAGGATAGAACCGTCCTCGGCTTTTGTTCCTAGCTTTAATTCCCAACCGTCAAGGTCGTATATTAAGTCCGGATTCTGGCTACTTCTGACTTTTTTTAGTTCACCATGAAGGTGTAATACGTTAGTACTTCCGGCACGTTCGTGTAAGTCGTCAATGTTTTGCGTGATGATCCGGACATCGAAATCTTTTTCGAGTTCGGCAAGCCCGTAATGCCCAGCGTTTGGTTGTGCTTCGTAGAGTTGTTTGCGACGTTCGTTGTAAAAACGGTTTACTAATTCCGGGTTACGTTGCCATGCTTCCGGAGTACAAACGTCCATAACATTGTATTCTTCCCATAGACCGTCGCTGTCTCTGAAGGTACGAATTCCACTTTCGGCACTCATACCGGCTCCTGTTAAAACGACTAACTTGTTCATAATCAGGTTGTATTTTAATCATTGAATTCGATTGCAAGTTAGATAAAAAAACTCTATTTTCGTAACTTTCAATTTTCAATTTTGTATGGTATGACTTTTGGTATAGCGGATTTAAGTGTTATCCCCATGCGACGGGAAAAATCGGAACGGAGCGAAATGGTTTCTCAGTTGTTGTTCGGGGAGGTGTATGAGGTACTGGAGGAGGAGGATAAATGGCTTAATATTCGCTTGTTACATGATAATTGCTGTGGGTGGATCGATCGTAAAGCATACAAGGAGGTAGGTGGAGAGTTTGTGGAAAAATATCAATCATCCGATCAATTAATTATGAGCGAGGTTTTTAATCTGGTGGCTAAAAAGGGCGATTGGGAGAATAAGATGATCATGGCGGGGAGTGTACTGCCATTCTATGATGCCTATGCTAGAACGTTGATGATCGGGGATGAGGAGTATATCGTGAAGGGGTTCTTGCGGGAAGTGGGAATCGAAAGTCTGCGGGAGTTATTGATTCAATATGCGTTGATGTTCTATAATGCTCCTTATCGTTGGGGAGGACGAACTCCGAATGGTGTGGACGGTGCTGGATTGGTGCAAATGGTATATCGTCTGGCGGGAATTGCAATCCCGCGGTATATTGATCAACAAGCCGGGGCAGGGCAAGTCTTGTCTTTTTTGGAAGAAGCGCAGCCGGGGGATCTTGCTTTCTTTGGTGATTCTTCCGGTGCTGTTACTCATGTCGGTATCTTGTGGGAACAGGGACGAATTATCCATGCCTCGGGAAAAGTCCGGGTAGATAAAATTGATCACCACGGCATTTTCAATGAAGATTTGAAACGCTACACGCATACGCTGAAGGTGGTGAGGCAGATTTTTTAATTCGCTGAAGACGAATTAAAAAGTTGCAGCTTGCAAGTTTTGAGTTAAATCAAGAGAGTGAACTTCGTGGGTGGAAATCATAAATCGTAAATCATAAATATCCGTGGCTTTCCGGTCCCATGTTGAATAATAGATCGAGAATGCTGAGATTGGGGGCGAAAGGGAATCTTTCAGCAAAGGTTTGATGGTAAGGTTTGGCAATGAACGGGTCTTCTATGCGGCGGCGGGAAGGTTTCGGGTGGATAACGTCTCGTAGGTCTGTGAGGGTATCGTATGTCGGGTAATAGTCTTCCGTGAGTTTGATGGGCCGTTGAAGTTGCAGGTTATCCATGAGTTCTTTTAGGATTTTGGTATTGAGATCCAACAGGAACTTCTCTTTCCGTTCGAAGAAATGCATGAAGTTGTCTATATAGTAATCGTAATAGGGTGAATTTTTGTAAGCGGACTCGATTCCTTTGAAATGGAGCTTTTGCCAGTTCGTGGAATAGTCAACCCGTACGTCTTTGGTTAATATTTTTATGGAAGAGCCTTTCATGACGGGTACGGACAAGGTCATAACCCCGTTGGCAGTCATGATGTCACACCGATTCCGATAGCTTTGTTTACCATAGCTTTCGTATTGTTCAATCCATATTTCAATACAATTGTTTATTTTTGTAAAATATTGAACAGGTGGGAAGTATGCCGTGTTAATTAGAATATTGCTCATGATTCATTTATATTAGCCGGGCAAAGATAAGAATTTTTCAATAAATTGAAAATCTGTAATATTTTGTATGATTAACAAATTTATACTCAAAAAGTATGATTTGTGGTTCAAAAGTTGTATATTGTAACAGGATAGAAGGTTGTCGTATTCGACTCAAACTACCGCAGGTCGATTTAATAGAAAGGAGAGGATTTTTTAGACCTGCAATAGAACAAAAGCCGCGATTCTACGTAACTAATTAGTAATAGTATCACAACCGGAACGTAATATAAAAGTAGTTCATTTGGATGGGGATATTATTACATGAAAAATAGAAATAAAATTAATATATGATGCTAAAACTCGTAGAAGAAGATAAATTATTAAAGCCATTTGCGGGAATTATTGAAAAAAGACACCAGCAAGTATTGGCGATGGAACGAGAATTTACTTATCGGACGACTCGTTTGTCCGATTCGTGTAATTCTTATTTGTATTATGGGTTGCATCGAACGAATGAGGGGTGGGTGTTTCGAGAATGGGCGCCGAATGCCACAGCAATCTATTTGTTAGGCGAGTTTAATGATTGGAGAAAACATCCTGATTATGCCTTGACCAAGGTCGGAGATGGAAATTGGGAGATTAAACTGCCTTCGGGAGCGTTGGCTCACGAGATGCTTTATCGTTTACTCGTGGAGTGGAACGGGGGGAGCGGGGAGCGGTTGCCTTCTCATGTGCGACGAGTGATTCAAGATGAATACACGAAAATATACAGTGCGCAGGTATGGGACCCATTGAATCCCTACCAGATGCGTCATGAAAGACCAAAACGAACAGATTACCCGTTAATTTACGAGGCTCATATCGGGATGTCAACGGAGCATCGAAGAGTATCGACTTTTACTGAATTCCGTTTATTTGTGCTACCGCGTATTGTTGATCTAGGTTATAACACCATACAATTGATGGCCGTGCAGGAACATCCTTATTATGGTTCATTCGGTTATCAAGTGGCGAATTTTTTTGCCGTGAGTTCCCGTTTCGGGACACCGGATGAGTTGAAAGCCTTGATTGACGCTGCTCATAGTATGGGAATCCGGGTGATTATGGATATTGTCCATTCGCATGCGGTGAATAACGAGGAAGAAGGATTGAGCCGCTTTGATGGTAGTTACGATCAATATTTTTACCCGGGCGAGAGAGGGTATCATCCTTTGTGGGGGTCTCGTTGTTTTGATTACGGAAAACATGAAGTGTTGAATTTCTTACTCTCGAATTGTAAATATTGGTTAGAGGAATTTCGTTTTGACGGTTATCGTTTTGACGGGATTACCAGTATGTTGTACTGGGATCATGGAATCAATAAGGATTTCACGGAGTATAGCTTGTATTATGATGGAAACCAGGACGAGAGTGCAATTACCTATCTGGCATTAGCTAACCGGGTGATTCATCAAGTCGATCCTGAGGCAATCACGATTGCCGAAGACATGAGTGGGATGCCGGGTGTTGCTAGTCCTTTGGAATATGGCGGTATGGGTTTCGACTACCGGATGAATATGGGAACTCCGGATTACTGGATCAAGTTATTGAAAGAGAAACGGGACGAAGAATGGCACGTCGGTGATCTTTTTTACGAGTTGACCAACAAGCGGGAAGAGGAACATACGATCAGTTACGCGGAAAGTCATGACCAGGCGTTGGTGGGAGACAAAACCATATTTTTCCGGTTAGTAGATAAGGCAATATATACCTCAATGAGTGTGTTTGACAAGAGCGTGATTATTGATCGAGGAATGTCACTTCATAAAATGATTCGCTTGGTTACTATCGGAACTGCTGCCGACGGTTACTTGAACTTTATGGGAAATGAATGGGGACACCCGGAATGGATTGATTTTCCGAGAGAGGGTAACGGGTGGAGTTACGATCATGCCCGGCGTTTATGGAGTTTGGTAGATGATGAAAATCTTCGGTTTCGCTTTTTGAATGTGTTCGATAAGTCGATGATTCAGATGGTGAATGATACACGTGTTTTTCACTGGCGTCCGGAACCGTTGGTGCGGGATAACGAGCGTCAGGTGCTGATTTTTACCCGCGGAGATTATTTGTTCGTGTTCAATTTTAACCCGGAAAAGTCATTTCCGGATTACGTTTTTGACGCACCTTCCGGGAAATACACGATGGTATTAAACACGGATCATAAGAGTTTTGACGGATTGGGACGAATTGATGAGAAAATTGAACACTTTACCCGATACGTTTCCCCGGGCAGGGGACAGTTAAGTTTGTATATACCCGCGAGGACGGGATTTGTATTAAAGCGTTCATAAATATATGGGATTTATGATTTACGATTTGGGTGTTGAGGTAATTGTTGAATCATAAATCTAAAATTTAAAATCTAAAATTAGATTATGAGTTATTTGAATTTCAACAAAGAAGAATTGGTAAATCTGGAATATTCTTTGAAGAGAGAAGTTTTGTCAACGAATAGAGCCGGGGGATATTCTTCGACAACGGTCGTATGTTGTAACACGAGGAAGTATCATGGATTACTTGTATTACCGATCTCGGAGTTCGGAGGTGAGAATCATGTATTGCTTTCCTCTTTGGATGAAACGGTTGTTCAACACGGGCAATCTTTTAATTTGGGAATCCATAAATATCCTGGGGTATATGAACCTAGGGGACATAAATATATCGTGGATTTGGAGTATGATCCGCTATTCACGTTGACTTACCGGGTGGGAGGCGTTGTGTTGAAGAAAGAGATTATGATGGTGCATAATGAAGCTCAATTGATGATTCGTTATACCCTGGAAGATGCTCATTCGGAAACATACTTGCGGTTGAAGCCGTTTCTGGCTTACCGGAACGTTCACGCTTTGAGCAAGGCGAACATGATGGCAAACACGAAATTCGATCACGTGGAAAATGGTATACGTTCGAAATTGTATGTCGGTTTTCCGGCTTTGAATATGCAGTTGAGCAAGGCGAACGAGTTTGTACCCGTGCCTGATTGGTATTATAATATAGAATACCTGGAGGAAAAGAACCGGGGATACGATTATAAAGAAGACTTGTTTGTTCCCGGTTATTTTGAGGTACCGATTAAAAAAGGGGAAAGCATTATATTTTCAGCCTCAACCGAAGAGGTAAAGCCTTCCACACTGAAACGTAAATTCCAGCAAATGGAAAATAAACGGGAGCGTCGGGATGATTTCGAAAGTTGTTTGACTTATTCGGCATCCCAGTTTATTGTTCATGAAGGCAAAGATACGGAGGTTGTTGCCGGTTATCCGTGGTTCGGGCGCTGGGGACGCGACACGTTTATTGCCCTTCCGGGTTTGACATTGGCAGCCGGGGGAGATTTGAGAAATTGTAAAGAAGTACTTGACACGATGGTTCGTCAGCTACACGATGGTTTGTTCCCGAACATCGGTAAAGGGGATAAGGCTGCTTACAATTCGATAGATGCCCCCATGTGGTTCTTTTGGGCCGTGCAGGAGTACGATAGAGCGTTAGGAGAGCCGGGGACGGTATGGAAAAATTATGGAAGTAAAATGAAATCAATCCTTACAGCTTTTCGAGAGGGTGTGAATCCCGGGTTGAGAATGGATGCGAATGGTTTGATCTGGGCCCGGCAACCCGGAAAAGCTCTGACATGGATGGATGCCGTTGTGCGGGGTGTTCCCGTGACCCCAAGAGCCGGTTATGCCGTGGAGATCAATGCTCTTTGGTACAATGCGGTTTGTTATATGCTGAAATTAGCTGAAGAGGCGAAAGATAATACTTTTATAAAGGAATGGAAGGATATGCCCGAATTGATTCGTACTTCATTCGTGGAAACATTCTGGAACGAGGAAAAGGGATATTTAGCTGATTATGTGGATGAAAAAGGGCAGAATCTGGATGTGAGACCTAATCAGGTATTTGCTTGTTCCTTGACTTATTCTCCGATCACGGATGATATGAAGGAGGGGATTCTGAAAGTGGTTACCCGGGAGTTGTTGACCCCGAAAGGCTTGCGAACCTTGTCACCCAAAAATTCGAGGTATCACGGGCATTATGAAGGCAATCAGGATGAGCGGGACAACGCTTATCATCAGGGAACCGTGTGGCCTTGGTTAATCGGGGCGTATATAGAGGCAAATCTTAAACTTTACGGAAAACAGTTCTTGCCGGAGGCGAAAGAATTGTTGGAAGGATTTGAAGAAGATATGACACTTTACGGATTGTGTTCGATTGCTGAAGTGTATGATGGCGATCCTCCACATCATCCGAATGGAAGTATTTCCCAGGCATGGAGTGTCGGAGAGGTACTTAGAAGTATGAAATTGATAAGGAAATATGAAAATTAATCGAATTAGACCATTTCCGAATTTGCAAATTAATATATTATGAGCATAAGAGTATTGATGTTTGGGTGGGAATTTCCACCGCATATTGCAGGGGGCTTGGGAACGGCCAGTTACGGGTTGACGAAAGGCTTGGCGAAACATGGCGTCAAGGTGATGTTCGTCATGCCGAAGGCCGGAGGTGATGAGGATCAAAGCGTCGTGAAAATCATTAATGCGAGTGATGTCGAAATGATGAGCGAGTATTCAAACTTAGATGAATACTGGCAGAATGTAAACTTTATGGAGATCGGTTCGAATCTTGTTCCTTATCTGGACCCGGAAACTTTCGAAAGAACGGTAAAGGAGACCATCAAGACGGGCGAACATTCCGAGCATATCGTTTTCCGTAACAAGTTCCAATTTTCCGGTAAATACGGAACAAACCTGATGGAAGAAGTTGCCCGTTACGCCATGGTGGCAGGGACGATAGCGGCACAACAGGATTTTGATATTATCCATGCGCATGACTGGCTGACCTATTCGGCCGGGATCGTGGCGAAAAAAGTTTCGGGTAAACCGTTGGTGATCCATGTACATGCCACGGAATTTGACCGAAGTGGGGAGAATGTCAACCAGCAGGTGTATGATATAGAGAGGCGTGGAATGGAGGCTGCAGATCGGGTGATTACAGTGAGTAATCTGACACGAAATATCGTGATCAATCGTTACGGGATTAATCCGGATAAGGTAGTGACAGTTCATAATGCCGTAGATTTTCAAACACGTGAAGATGTTGAAGTTGATCGTGGCGTGAAAGAAAAGGTGGTTACTTTTTTGGGTAGAATTACTTTCCAGAAAGGACCGGAATATTTTATCGAAGCGGCGAGCAAGGTATTGAAACGTTACCCGAATGTCCGGTTTGTTATGGCCGGTAGCGGAGACTTGTTCAATCGCTCTGTTCGGCGTGTGGCACAATTGAAAATAGCCACGAAGTTTCACTTTACCGGATTCTTACGAGGTGATGATGTTCAGAAGATGTTCTTGTATAGTGACGTGTACGTGATGCCTTCTGTGTCCGAGCCTTTCGGAATTTCTCCATTGGAGGCGATGCGTGCGGGAGTTCCCACGATTATTTCCAAACAGTCCGGGGTCGCTGAGGTCTTGAAACATTCTATAAAAGTTGATTATTGGGATGTTGATGCACTGGCTGACGCTATATATGGTCTGTTAGCTTATCCGGCTTTAGGTAAAATGGCCGGAGAAGAGGGATTGGACGAGGTGAACCAGTTGAAATGGGAGAATGCAGCGTTGAAAGTGGAGGACGTGTACAAGGACGTATTGGGAGTTTAGAGTTTAAAATTTAAAATGTAAAATTATGAAAAAGACATTATGTTTTTATTTCCAGATACATCAACCCGTAAGATTAAGAAGGTATCGTTTTTTTGATATAGGTAAACGTCATGATTATTTTGATGAGTATGTGAATCGTTCCACCATACGGCGAATTACTGAAAAATGTTATTTGCCTATGAATCATTTGATCATGGATTTGATCAAGCGTTATGGAACGAATTTTAAAGTGAGTTTTTCTATTTCTGGTTCGGCATTGGAACAATTTGCTCTTCATGCCCCGGAGGTGATTGAAAGTTTCAAGGAATTGGCAAAGACCGGTAGCGTGGAGTTTTTGGCCGAGACGTACGCCCATTCTTTGGCATCCTTGTCTGATACCGATGAATTCGAGAGACAAGTACAACGACATACAGCTAAAATGGAAGAGTTGTTCGGGCAGAAACCGGTGACTTTACGAAATAGTTCGTTGATTTATTCCGATCAGATCGGGGAGCGAGTGGCTGCCATGGGATTTGAATCTATGCTGACTGACGGGGCAAAACATGTGTTGGGATGGAAGAGTCCAAATTTCGTTTACACGAACGTGATGAATCCCCGGTTGAAACTGTTGTTGAAAAATTCCCGGTTAAGCGACGACTTGACCCTGCGTTTTTCAGATCATAGCTGGCATGAATGGCCTCTCACAGCGGATAAATATGCCCGTTGGTTAAAAGATAGCACGCAAGATAGTGAGATCGTGAATTTGTTTATGAACTACGAGACGTTTGGTGAAAACCAATTGGCAGAGACCGGAATTTTCGAGTTTATGCGTTCTTTGCCCGAATATATATTCTCGACGACCGATTTTGAATTCCTGACCCCAAGTGAGGCGGTGAAAAAACATCAGCCGGTGGCTTCTTTACACGTGCCTTACCCGATTTCATGGGCGGATGAAGAAAAGGATATTACCGGGTGGTTGGGAAATGAATTACAAAATGAGGCTTTTGAAGAGCTATTCAAAATGCAACCTAAAGTGGAAGCATTAAATGATCCGGAGCTGAACGAGGATTACTCTCGCTTGCAAGCTAGTGATCATTTCTATTATATGAGGACGAAACTGTTCTCTGATAACGACTATCATCGTTACGTTTCACCTTATGAAACACCGTATGAAGCGTTCATAAATTATATGAATGTGTTGAGTGATTTTGTCGCACGTGTGGAAGATATGGAAAAAATACGTAATATTGTGGGCAATGAAATCACCGAAGAAGAGAACAGTCCGGAAAAAAAGAAACGGACTCCTCGTGTAAAAAGTGCGGAGAGTGCTGCGAAGGCGACGAAAAAGGTGAGTACTAAGGAGAAACAAGTGAAGTCAAAACATTAAAAATTAAATATGAGTAATTTGGAATTGAAAGATCCCGCCTATTTGTTCGAGGTAAGTTGGGAAGTATGTAATAAGGTTGGGGGAATTCACACGGTAATTTCAACAAAGGTGTTGAGTTTGGCTGGGGAATTCAAAAACAACCATATATTGATCGGCCCGGACGTGTGGCGGTATAATGAACCGAATCCGGAATTCACGGAGGATGCCCATTTGTTTAAATCGTGGCGGGTGAAAGTGGCACAGGAGGGATTGCGTATTAAGGTAGGGCGATGGAATGTAGCCGGTAACCCTGTGGCTATTTTGGTCGATTTTACCTCTTTTATTTCCCAGAAAGATCAGATATTGACTTCTTTTTGGGAAAAGTTTCAGGTGGATTCGTTAACCGGACAATGGGATTATATCGAACCCGTGTTATTCGGTTATACGGCAGGAAAGGTGATCGAGAGTTTTGTTCGTTACCATATATCTCCTCGTCAACGTATTATTGCCCAGTTCCACGAGTGGATGACGGGAAGTGGTATGTTGTACCTGAAAAATGCCCTTCCACAAGTGGGATGCGTGTTCACCACTCATGCCACCGTGTTAGGACGAAGTATTGCCGGGAACGGCTTGCCTCTTTATGATCCGATGAAAGATTACAATCCGGTGGAAACGGCCCATCGTTTCGGTGTGGATTCCAAACAATCCTTGGAAAGTAAGGCGGCAGAATGGGCGGATTGTTTTACGACGGTCAGTGACATTACCGCGAAAGAGTGTGAGCATTTCTTGGGTAAACAAGTTGATCTTGTCACCCCGAATGGTTTCGAGAATAGTTTTACCCCCAGCGAGGAGGATTATCCCGCCAAGCGTCAGCAAGGACGTGAAAAGCTGTTGAAAGTAGCGCAGGCTTTATTGGGACGGGCGGTTGCAGAAGATGCTTTAATCGTGGGTATCAGTGGACGTTACGAGTTTAAAAATAAGGGCTTGGACGTGTTTGTGGAAGCACTGGGGCGTTTGAATCGGGATGCAGATAATAAACGGGATATTTTGGCGTTTATTTTGGTACCGGCAGGACATAAAGGGGCAAATCTGGAATTACTTAATAATTTGGAACGTCCTTATCAGGCAATCGAGATCACGCATCCTTACGTGACACATGAATTATCGGACCCGCAAAATGATCCGGTATTGCGTAAGATAGAGGAACAACAATTATCGAATCAACCGGAGGATCGGGTGAAGGTCTTTTTCTCGCCAAGCTATTTGAATGGTAATGACGGTGTGTTTAATATGCCTTATTATGATTTGCTTGTGGGAATGGATTTAACCGTTTTTCCCTCTTATTACGAGCCTTGGGGATACACTCCTTTGGAGAGTCTAGCATTTAAAGTTCCGACGATCACGACAACTTTGGCCGGTTTCGGCTTGTGGGTTGAGTCCTATTATAAAAAAGCACACCCGGGAATTGAGGTTATTGAACGGGATGACCGGAATAACGAAGAAGTGGTCGAGAAAATTGCCGATAAAATAAAAGCGATTGCCGGACTAAACAAAAAAGAGTACCAAGCTGTAGCCAAGAATGCCAAAGAGGTATCGAAGATTGCACTTTGGGAAAATTTGGTTTCATATTACAAGAAGGCTTATCAGATCGCAATAGATAAAGTAAACGGACGGGTGAATGAAATTCCGGTTGTGGAAGAGGAACAATGGTCATTCATAGAGAAAAAGACGGCAACAAATGTTCCGAACTGGATCAGCGTGATTATCCATCGTTCAATTCCGGTCAAATTGAGTGCCTTGGAAGAGTTAGCGAATAATTTGTGGTGGTGTTGGAACGAGGAGGCCGTTGATTTGTTTAAAAGCATCGATCCTTTGCAATGGATGTTGACACGGCATAACCCGATAGCGTTATTGGATAAGATTTCTTTGAATCGCTATAAAGAATTGGAGAATGATGAGGAGTTTGTTGCCCGTCTGGCAGCCGTGTACGCTAAATTCTCCCAATACATGGAGGAGAAAAAGCAAATGAATGATCCTTCCATTGCTTATTTTAGTATGGAGTACGGGTTACACGCTTCTCTGAAAATTTATTCGGGAGGTCTTGGCGTGTTGGCCGGAGATTACTTGAAAGAGGCTAGTGACAAAAAAACAAAGATCACGGGTATCGGCTTGTTGTATCGTTACGGTTATTTCACTCAAAAATTTTCTGCCGCAGGTAATCAAGAAGCTGAATATGAGGCTCAGGATTTCACGAAGATACCGGTATCTCCGGCTCGGGATACCGAAGGAAATTGGTTGACAATTAGTCTTGCATTCCCCGGACGAGAGGTATATGCCCGAATCTGGCAGGTAAATGTCGGACGGGTGGAATTGTATCTGTTGGATACGGATTTCGAAGATAACCAGGAAGAGGACAGGAGTATCACGCATTACTTGTATGGAGGAGATTGGGAAAATCGTTTGAAACAGGAAATTTTGCTGGGTATCGGGGGAATCCGGGCCTTGCGGAAATTGAATATCCAGGCGGATGTGTATCATTGTAATGAGGGACATGCGGCATTTACCGGGTTGGAAAGATTGCGGGAATACGTGGCGGAAGATCAACTTTCATTTGCCGAAGCCATGGAAGTCGTTCGGGCGTCTTCGCTTTTCACCACGCATACGCCGGTTCCGGCAGGACATGATTCATTTACAGAAAACCTGTTGAAAAATTACTTCTGGTTTGTGGCTGAACGTTTGAAAATCACGTGGGAACAGTTGCTTGGGTTAGGACGTGTAAATGCGAATGATCCGAACGAGAAATTCTCCATGAGTTTTCTGGCAGCGAACTTATCGCAGGAGGTGAACGGGGTTAGCTGGTTGCACGGGAAAGTCAGTCGGGATATATTCAAGAATTTATGGCCGGGATATATGCCGGAAGAGTTACACATCAGTTATGTAACCAATGGAGTGCATTACCCGACTTGGGCGGCTCCGGAATGGAAGAAAATACAGATGAGCGTGTTTGGTGAGAAATTCAAGACTCATCATTACGATAAAACGTGTTTTGAAGGAATCTACCAAATTCCGGATCAGATGATCAAAGAGGTTCGTATGGTTTTACGAAGTCGCTTGATCCGTCATATAAAACATCGTTTGGCTGACGAGAAGAGTACGGCTTATTTCACGCCGCGCCAAATCGTGGAGATTCAAGACACCTTGCGGGATGATATTCTGACCATAGGTTTTGCTCGTCGTTTCGCTACTTACAAACGGGCTCATTTGCTATTCAGTAATCTGGATCGTTTGAATGAGATCGTGAATAATCCGGATCGTCCGGTCCAGTTTATTTTCGCGGGGAAAGCTCACCCGGCAGATCAGGCCGGTCAGGATTTGATCAAGCGGATTGTGGAGATCTCCAAATACCCGCAGTTCTTGGGTAAGATATTGTTCCTCCCGAATTATGACATGGACTTGGCCCGTCACATGGTGCAAGGCGTGGACGTATGGATGAACACCCCGACTCGCCCGCAGGAGGCTTCTGGTACGAGTGGAGAGAAGGCCGCCATGAATGGTGTCATGCACTTCAGTGTGCTGGACGGTTGGTGGGTTGAAGGCTATCAAAAGGATGCCGGTTGGGCGTTACCGATGGAAAGGACCTATGAGAATCAGGAATTCCAGAATGAGTTGGATGCCGAGTTGATCTATAATATTATTGAATCGGAAATCGCCCCGGCGTTCTATGATCGGGGAGAGAATGGGATCTCCAGCAAGTGGTCGGGATTCATCAAGAACACGATTGCTAAGGTGGCATCAAACTTCACGAGTAATCGGATGCTGACGGATTATGAGGATAAGTTCTATATACCGATGTCTCGCCGTTTCCATCGTTTGAGTGAGAACAACTATGCTTTAGCAACGCAGATTGCAGAGTGGAAGAGGAAGGTCAGCCGGGAATGGGAATCTGTGCAGGTGGATGCATTGATTCTTCCGGATAAATCGAAGCAGATTATTTCTTTGGGTAAATCTTACCAAGGAAAAGTGGTACTTGATTTGGGAGAGTTGTCTATTGATGACATCGGGGTGGAATTGGTCGCCATGATGAAAAAGGACGAGAAGATTGAGGTTTGTTTCACGCAGGAATTCGTACCCGTCTCTTTCGAGAACGGAAAGGCGATGTATTCCATTGAAGTGACTCCCGATGATCCCGGAATTTTCATGTTAGGATTGCGAATTTTCCCGAAAAATATATTACTTCCTCACAGACAGGATTTTGCTTTGGTGAAATGGGTGTAGGATAGTATCGGGTATCTACTAAATAAAAATGCAGTTCCAAGTTCTATTTAGGACTTTGGAACTGCATTTTTTATTATTCTTTTTTTTATTTTGCCCGGTATTTATTGTCCCGGAGAATGGTCAATACTTTTTCTTTTACTTCTCCTTGGATGATAATTTCTCCATCCTTCACGGAACCACCCACGCCGCATTTGTTTTTTAATAGTTTCGCTAGTTCTTTCAAATCCTCTTCTGTTCCGACAAAACCTTGTACGAGAGTGACTGTTTTGCCTTTGCGTTGTTTGGAATCAAGGGTCACTCGTAGGTTCTGTTCTTCCGGAGCTAGGGTTTCCTGCTCTTCTTCTTGATTGTATTCGTATTGATAATTCGGGTTTGTGGAGTAAACCACGTTAATCCGTTCTTTTTTATCGTTTTTATTGCCCATAGTCTCTGTGTAATTTGTTTTCGGGAACAAAAATAGCAATATTACTTGGATTGTCATGAATTGACCTGAGTTTTCCGATACACCAGTTTCTGTGAAATTGCTTAACTTTGTGTTATCAGTTTAGGGCGAGTTCGGTGGGAGATAAGGGATGATAAACGAGAGACAGACGTGTTCCCTTCGTTTCATAGCCGTTTAGGAATCGACTTTGTTATGTGGGGGATATGTCAATGTGATTTTTGGGGTGTCTAATCTCTTGCTTACGTTTAATTTATCTTGCCATTAATCGAAATAAAAGTTGTTTTTTCCAAGGGGTTCGTTATCTTTGCGGCTTGAAATCGAAAACGATAGCGGGGTTGAAATAAATAGAATAGATTAACCTATAGACTATGAATAAAATTTTAAGTAAGACTTATTTTTCAGAAAAAGTTGTAAAGCTGGAAGTTGAGGCTCCATTGATAGCAAAGGCCCGTAAACCGGGTAATTTCGTGATTGTACGTGTGGGAGAGAAGGGCGAGCGGATGCCGTTGACTATTGCTGATGCTAATTTGGAAAGAGGAAGTATTACATTGGTGGTACAAGTGATGGGAGTGTCTTCCCGGAAATTGTGCGCTTTGGAAGTGGGGGATTATATCACGGATTTGGTAGGTCCCCTCGGAAAACCGACTCATATTGAGAAGGTAGGAACCGTGTTGGCTTGCGGTGGTGGTGTTGGCGTGGCTCCTCTATTGCCTATCGTGCGAGCTTTCAAGGAGGCTGGAAACAGAGTGGTTTCAGTAATTGCCGGACGTAATAAGGAGCTGGTGATTCTGGAAGATGAAATACGGGCTTCTTCGGATGAAGTGATTATCATGACAGATGACGGGAGCTATGGAAAAAAAGGTCTGATCACGGAGGGGATGGAAGAAGTGATCAAGCGGGAGAAAGTGGATTTGGCCGTAACTATCGGACCAGCAATCATGATGAAGTTCTGCGAGAAACTGACTCGTAAATATGATATTCCAACAGTGGCTAGTTTGAATGCGCTGATGGTGGACGGAACCGGAATGTGTGGAGCTTGCCGGGTAACTGTGGGGGGAAAGACCCGTTTTACTTGCGTTGACGGACCGGAGTTCGATGCACATTTGATTGATTTTGACGAGATATTGTCCCGGTTAGGTGGATTCAAAGATGCCGAGGTTGCCAAACTGCATGATGTTGAGGTAAAACAAGAGGATGCGGAACATTCTCATGGCGTGAGTGATCGGAACGAATCTTGGCGTCAGGAATTGCGTCAGAAGGTAGCAGGGAAGGAACGTACTTCTATTGAGCGTGTCCATATGCCTGAAACCGCACCGGAAGAACGTATCAAGAGCCAACGTATCGAGGTGAATCAAGGATTGACAGCCGATATGGCTATGCGGGAGGCTACCCGTTGTATGGATTGCGTAACCCCGACTTGTATGGAAGGTTGTCCCGTGGGTATTGATATTCCTGGATTCGTGAAAAATATTGAGAGAGGGGAATTTTTGCAGGCGGCAGCCGTGCTGAAACGCACGAGTGCTTTGCCGGCAGTTTGCGGTCGGGTTTGTCCTCAGGAAAAACAATGTGAATCCAAGTGTTTTTATTTACAGAAATTGAAGAAACCGTCGGTTGCCATCGGTTATCTAGAACGTTTTGCATCGGATTTCGAGAGAGAATCCGGACATATTGCCGTGCCGGAAGTCGCTCATGCCAATGGAATAAAAGTTGCCGTTATCGGTTCCGGACCTTCCGGATTGTCGTGTGCGGGAGACTTGGCAAAATTGGGTTATGATGTAACCGTGTTCGAGGCGTTACACGAAATCGGTGGTGTGTTAAAATACGGTATTCCTGAATTCCGTTTGCCGAATAGCGTGGTAGACGTGGAGATTGATAATCTGAAGAAGATCGGTGTGAAATTCGTTACCAACTTTATCGTGGGAATGACGGATTCCGTGGAGGATTTGAAGGCGGAGGGCTTCAAGGCTTTCTACGTGGCTTCGGGTGCCGGACTTCCCCGGTTTATGAATATTCCCGGAGAAAACTATAATGGTATTCTTTCTTCCAACGAGTACTTGACCCGGGTAAATCTGATGGGTGCCGATAGTGAGGATTCCGATACTCCGGTATACCGCGGCAAGAACGTGGTCGTCGTGGGAGGTGGTAACACGGCGATGGATTCCGTGCGTACGGCAAAACGTTTGGGTGCGGAACGAGCCATGATCGTTTATCGTCGGAGCGAGGAGGAAATGCCTGCCCGGTTGGAAGAGGTAAAACACGCTAAAGAAGAAGGGTGCGAGTTTATCACGTTGACGAATCCGGTGGAATATATTGCTGATGAACGAGGACGTGTAAAACAAGTTCGGGTTCAGAAAATGGCTTTAGGTGAACCGGATGCCAGCGGACGCCGTAGTCCTGTGCCGGTGGAAGGTTCCGAGTACATGATCGATGCAGACGTGGTAGTGGTAGCCGTGGGAGTTTCTCCTAACCCGATTGTTCCGAATTCTGTGAAAGGATTGGAAATTTCACGTAAGGGTACAATCGTGGTGAACGACGAAACTATGCAGTCAAACTTGTCAGAGTTCTTTGCCGGAGGAGATATTGTGAGAGGTGGAGCAACTGTAATTTTGGCTATGGGTGACGGTCGTCGGGCTGCTAAACACATTGACGAGATGTTTAAAGCGAATTGAAATAAAATTTATTGTTATGTATGAAAGAACTGCTCAATTCTGCATTGGGCAGTTCTTTTTTTGGACAGCCCCTTTGTTTATCATACGATAGTTCTTTGTCAAAAAATACACGAATAAATTCTTGGCAAATTGTTATTGTTTTATTATTTTTAATGTAATTATTAATTTAAAACAGGGCGATATGAAAAAGGTGTTTTTTTAATTTGTGTACTATCCTTTGTGTTGACAGGGTTCAAGCAACAGGAAGACTTTGTGGAACAAAGTAATGCGGAAATGCTTGGAAGTGTCTCTGCTGTAGGGCGAGAGGCTGTGATAGTGCAACCGCTTGAGGATGTAGTGGTTCGTGAAGGAAAAATAGCTACATTTCTTGCTCAAATTGCACCATCAAATCTTTCGGTAGAATGGTATCATAATGGTGTGCCGATTTTGCCCAATGAGCAGATTAAAATTTATCGAGATGGAGGATGCTCAACTTTAGTAATAAATAAAGTCAAATTAGAAGATGCCGGGTTATACACGATAAGAATATGTAATACTGAGGTTAGATCTGCAGCAAAGTTGATTGTCACGGAATAAATAAGGAAAAGATAATAATATTTATTTATGCCGTTAGTCGATATAAATCACGTCAAAATACATGATAAGGTATTTTTAGCGTGCATTTGTATATTTTTTCATCTATTTTTCGCAAGAAAAATTTGTACATTGGAATTAAATGTTGATAATTAAAGAGTGAGCGTTATGAATAGTAATTATATTTTCACCGAAATGTCATACGAGTACAAGTGTTCTTGCCGGAATGTGATTTTTTGGATATTTGTTTTTCTTGGGATTATGGGGATTACCCTTTACGTGTTTACGCCACTATCCGGTTTAGGCTCCGCTGAAAGTATCGAGCAACTGTTTCAAAGGCCGGTGATGGATTGGTTTTCCCGGTCACTATCCTCTTCCATTCCCTTCAAATGTGCTTACTTGTTCAACATTCTGCAACTGTTTTTCGTGGTGGCTCTCGTGATCAACGACACGAGACGGTCCCGTTTGGACTCCACGGAGGCTTTGAACGTTCATGCCCAGGGAAATTCAGAGATCACTACGGGGAATGTCACCGGTAAAATCCTAGCCTTCACTGTAGCCAACGTGTCGATTCTCGCCTTTTGTTACCTCTTGAACCTTCTTTTCTATCCCGAGGTGTTAAACGCCGGGTATTACCTCTTTTACTGGTTGACACTGAATTTCCCGACCACTGTTTTCTGTGTTAGTCTTTCTACCTGCGTGATGAGGTTATCGAAGAATCAAGGGGTGAGCGTGATTTTTCTTGCGGTGATTCTCGGTGTGTTAACTCTCCCTGGTTCCGTTTGGTTAAACGGGGTACTTGATCCCCTGGCTACAAATATTCCCAACATGTTTTCTGACTTCACGGGACACGTGAATCCCGGGAGTTACTTGATACAACGGGTGTTCATTTTGTTCTTCGGGATCGGGTTGGCCATTCTGGCTGTGATCCTATACTCCCGGATTCACAATAACCCGCGGGCACCATTCCGGTTACTTTGTGTGGCCTTGCTTCCCTTGCTCGTTGCCGGCAGTGTGGCCGTTGTGTACTCCCGCAATATTCAAACAGTTTTTCAAAAGCGGGAAGTTTTCCGTGGTGCATACGCAAAACATGACCGGGAGAAGCCACTCAAGATTGTTGCGAATCATCTCCAGGTGAAAGAAACCAAGAACGGTGGTATCTCCGTGGAGAGCAGGATGACGGTCGAGAATAGGGATAGTGTTGTCCTCCCGTTGGTATTTTACTTGAATCCCGGTCTTGTCGTTTCCTCGATCACCGCAGACGGGGAAACGGTCTCTTTTCGACGAGATCAACAGGTGATTCTCGTGGACGAAACTGTGTCTCCCGGCAGGAGGAGAGAGATCGTCGTGGAATACGAGGGGAAAATAGATATTAGTTTTTGCTTCCTAGATACCCCGGAAGAGAAATACTCTTCTCCGGAAGTGAACACGATCGGTATTTATCGCTTCGGTTATTCCCCCGCTTTCTGCGAAAAGGAATACAAACTGCTTACCCCGGAATGTGCCTGGTACCCGGTCAGTGTGCCTCTTTACCATTCATTGGGTTTTCGGGAAAAGATGTTCACCCGCTACACGTTGGAGGTGGAACACGATCCGGATCTTGTGGCAATATCCCAGGGAAAAGCGGATAGGGGAGTTGCAGGGATGACGAGGTTTAGTTTCGATCATAGCATGCCCGGGATCAGTCTCTGTATCGGCAATTACAAGAGGCGGGAGATGTTGATTCGTAGAGACACGGTAGGGATAAGATTTGAGGGTACAACCATTAAGGCTGTGGAAGACGACCACCCGGTGAGCGTGGAACTTTTTTACTTGCCCGAACACGAGTTCATGCTGGATGGTTATGATGTGTTTTCCATGTGGGAGTTGCTAAAAGTTATTGCTGAAGTTAAGAATTCGGTAAACTTTTATAGTGATTATTTGAATTATGGATATAAACGGCTTGAGAATAAAATCGCTTATGATCCCACGTTACAATACCCTTACAGCTGGCTTTCCCTCGTGGAAGTCCCTTGTAATTTTCACGTGTTTGTGGGAAGGTCGTTACAGACAGGAGAGCGTGTGCAGGGAGGGATGGTGTTCCTGCCGGAAAAGAGATACTCGGTAGACGAGTCTTCCTATTCTGATGAGGACAAGGAAAAAGAAGCCCGTGTGCGCTTGGTTCATGACTTAGGCTTGTTCTTGAAGGGTAGTTGCGACCTAACGCCGAGTTGCGTGGGGAGCACGAGTTTTTTCCATTCTAACGAGTTTCCTTTGATAAACGACGTGTTGATGTCGATCTTTAGTTCCCCGTATACTATTGGGATGGTGGGAGAGAATGATGAGTATTTTATTGCGGATTACTTGAAAGATCACAGTTTAGAGGATGCTTTGCGAGATCCCTCTCTCTCCCCGGGATTGCTTGATAAAATCATCCGTAAAAAAAGTGATGAGTTGTTAGCCCTTATAGACATTCGAATTGGAATGAACGAATTTATGACGGCTTACCACGATTTTCTCAAACGACACCTTTTTGAGGAGAAAAAAATTGAAGAGTTTTCCCGGGAGCTCTTCGCTCGTTTCGGTGTTGAGTTAGATACCATCATCGAGAGCTGGTTCCGGACTAACCGGTTACCCCTTTTTCAGGTTACCGGGAATGTCATTATCCTCGAGGATGGTAAGATGTTCGATTTCAAGGTGTTTAATCGGGGGGAAGTTCCGGGTATTATTACGTTGAGCCGGGATGATCCGGGATGGATCATCCCCCCGGGAGAGGGACGAAGTATAAGAACGTGCGTGGAAAACGCTGGCGTCAGTGTAAATACAGTATTGGCTTTAAACGTTCCTTCTATGATAGATCTACCGTACGAAAGAGGGAGCGCTGAAACTGACACCACCACGTGGTTTTTGTCCATTGATACCTCGTCGTTCCCGACGAATGATAGGGAAATTATCGTGGATAACGAAGATCCGGGATTCTCGATCCGAGAAATAAGAAAGTTTGACTTTGCTTCCTTGTTCGGGAAAATCGAGATTCGGGCTAAATGTTACAGTTCTGCTCCTGCCAATCACTGGGGGCTAATCATTAGAAGAGGGTATCAGGGTTTTCCTGTGAAAGGGGCATATTTCAAAAAAGCGGGTAAGGGGAACCAGAAAGTGTGTTGGGAAACCTGTTTGCCTGAAGAGGGGAAGTACGAGGTGTTCTGCTACCTGCCTTATGATAATAGAAGTATTGATTTGTCCTTGGGACCTTATTTTTCAAGAAAGTACCATTACACCGTGTTCGATGGGAAGGAGGAACATGAGGTTGTTCTTTCGTTGGATAAGGACGATTGGAGGTGGATGTCTTTAGGGGTTTTCGATTTCCACGGGGTGGCACGGGTGACTTTGAGTGATAAAGATCGAGAACGTGATTCCTCCAACGAAAAATTTGGACCGCAAGAAATTGTGGCCGATGCCATGAAATGGGTTAAAATCCAGGAATAATAACCTCAAATAGGTACAAAGTTTCGTTATCTTAGTCTCTGGATATTCTTTGGGAATGTCCTTGAGATAATAAAAGGGGCTGTTCCCCAAAAAAAAGTGAAGTGCACCCCCAAAGTTTTTTGTCTAACTTTCGGGGTGCATATTATTTTTAGACACCTTCGTTTTTTATATCCATTGAAATTAACAAATTTCATCTAGCTTATCTGCCATAGCATAAGCGATGTTGCGACACATTTCGAAATCTTCGTCTTTCGGACAACCGCAAGCCTCACAAGAAGGAGCAACCACTTCCCATTTGATTTTTTCTGCAAATTGGTTGAAACGGGGCATTGCACCGCCAGCCCATGCTTTTCCGCCAAAGAAGGCAACCACGTGATTCTTCACGCCCATGTGTTCCAATTCGAACAATAGGGTTTCCATGGTTGGGAAGGCGTTACCGTTGTAAGCACAACTTCCGAGAATAACTCCCTTGTAACGGAAAATATCGTTGATGATGTATGACGGGTGAGTTTTGGATGCATCGTGAATACGAATTTTTTTGATTCCTTTTTCAGCAAGGAAGCGTGCGATAATATCTGCCATCTTCTCCGTATTTCCGTACATGGAACTGAACACGATCACGACCCCCTTGTCTGTGTCGTACTTGCTCCACTTGTCATATTTGGCCACGATGTCGGCAATGTGGGAGCGACGAATCGGTCCGTGGGTTGCGCATACCATTTTGATCGGAAGACTACCGAGTTTTTTCAGTGCGGTTTGGGCTGGTTGACCGTATTTCCCAACAATGTTGGAATAATAACGGCTGATTTCCTCTTCCAGGTAATCTAGGTCTAACTCGTCATCAAAGATACCTCCATCAAGCGTTCCGAATGCTCCGAAAATGTCTCCGCTGAACAGGATGCCTTCGGTTGATTCGAAAGTAACCATCGTTTCCGGCCAGTGAAGCATCGGGGCCATGTAGAAGTTCAATTTATGTTTTCCAAGGTCGAGAGAATCGCCTTCCTTTACTTCCATCAAGTTTTCACAAACTCCGTAAAAGTTTTTCAACATGGGGAAGGTCTTGGCGTTACCGATAATTTTTACGTCCGGGTAGTGGCACAATAAAGCTTTGATGGCTCCGGTGTGATCAGGTTCCATGTGATTAACCACGAGATAATCCACTTTCCGACCGTTTAGTAACTGTTCAATGTTCTCCACGTAGTCATCCATTTTGCTTTTTTCGATCGTGTCTATGACTACTACTTTTTCGTCCACAATGATGTAAGAATTATAAGCAACACCTTTGGGGATAGGCCAGTAATTTTCGAAGATATGCGTTCTTCTGTCATTGACTCCAATCCAATAAATGTCTTTCTTAATTTCTCTCGCTAAATTCATATCGATTATAATTTTATGTATTTCTTTTTCGCTTTCGCGAAATTATGAAAAAAAGGCCGTTAATCAGATGGATCAACGGCCTTTTTTTATAGTTTTTCTCTAACTCTCGATAGAGTGGATTTATTTGATTCCAAGTTTTTTGCGAATGTCCTTCGGTATGGCATTCTTGTGAACGATGATATTCATCGTTTTGTATTTCATGAAAGGTTCGGAAGCGTAGAAGTATCCACCGAATTTGTTATATTGATTCCAAGAGTTTTTCACGATGTAGTAAACCGTTCCGTTTTGATCTTTTGCTTTACCGATCACGTGCATACCATGGTCATCAGTGGTTAAGTAGTTGTCGAACTCTTGTTGTCTCATTTCTTGAGTGATTTCTTTTTCAGGAGCCGGCCCTTGTTTGAATGCATCAGGAGTTTGGTTCCCTTTAGGCATTGCTTCCCATTTAGCAATTTCTGCACCGCTCATTTCTTTCGTGTCTGTTGTCGGAACCACGGCAACTCCGGGGCGAGAGGTTTGAAAACCTCTTTCACTCACGTCAGAGGCCCAAGCAAAAGTGTACCCGTTGTCAATAGCGTTACTCATAACTTGTGCCAGTTCATCTATAGGCAAGTTGTAAGACATTCCCCATAACCAGTTGTCCGGTACTTCGATAGCGAATTGAGAATAGAACGGGTGGTGAGTGAACGAGGTCAAGCTCACGTAATCATCCATGTTTAACCCAACTACTTCGTCAGCAAAAGTTCTCGGGGTATATTCTTTACCTTTGTACTCGAACTTTTCTGGTTCTTCTCCAAGATAAGCATCTAGGATACCGTCAAATCCTTTTTTCCAAGCGGTACTTAATTTCTTGTTCGAATTTTTGATAACTGCGTTGACGTAACCTGCCAACACGTCATCGATTTCCCCGAAAGCGTGGTTGGCTTCACCGTAGTTTAATCCCTTGTAAACGTCCATCGGAACGATACCGTAATTTTTGATCACGTGCATCACGTCGCAGAAAGCTCCACCAACGGCAAAGTTCATGTTCCCGTGCAGACGAACGAATTTGGTTGCTTTGTCACTATAAGCGTGTCTTACGATATACATGGCTGAAAGGTCAATCGGTTCTTTGCCCATACGGATCATTTCTGATTCAAAGAATGAAATTCCTGACCATGACCAGCAGGTACCTGCACGAGCTTGATCCTTTACTGAAGTTGCCGGTAATCTCTTAATATCAGTGAATTGGTAACCTTTTGGTTGATTGTTTTGAATATCCTGAGCATTAGTTAAGAAAGATAGCCCAAAGATGAGTGCGAACATTAAAGATGTAATTTTTCTCATTTTTTTGAAACTTCGGTTTATAGATTAATATAATTGTTATCGCATTTTTGTTTACCGTCAAAGATACTATTTTATTGGAAATGTCATGAAAATGACACGAGTATTAAGAAAATTTTAAGAACTTCATTTACTCGAAAACTTCCCGTTCTACTTTTCCCCATAAGTTGACCTTGGAGAAAAATTTGTATTTCCGGTTGCAAATCCAAAGGAAAATGATCCCGCAGACGAGCATCACTACGGTGTCCATGTGGGAAGCCGTGGGAGCCATGTCTTTGAATAGGGCGTGTGTTTGTAAGGCAGAAGCATCGTGTGTCACGACGAGGGAAGAAATGACGTTGTTGGCTAAATGTAATCCCAAGGCCAATTCCAGCCCGTCATCCCAGATGGCTACTAATCCAAGGAGTAATCCCATCACAATGTATTGCGGCATAGCCACCCAGAAACCGAAACGATCCACTTCTGGGTTAGATCCGTGGAGCAATCCGAAGGCGAAACCGGTAAGCAATAAAGCTACCCATCTGTATTTGAAAAGCAGAATACTGCCTTGCATTAGATAGCCCCGGAAAATGAATTCTTCGAAGGCTACTTGGAAGGGAATAAAGATTAGGATGACGATGCACATCATGATGAAATTGAACGGCTGGAATTGGAATACAAGATTGGAGGTGTCTCCGAATCCGTATTGCGCCCCCAGTAGGATAACCGTCAAAAGTCCCCATATGGCGGCTCCGAAAAATACCCGCTTTATGTCAAAGTGATCCCTACCCGTGAGTATGTCGGTCGGTTTCTTGTGATGAAAATACTTCACGCATAATAAAAGAGCGATGACACCCCCGGCAAAGGTGAATAGCATGAGTGCCAAGCCTAGATTCGTGTTCGTGACAGCCAGAATATTATTTGTTCCACCACTTAATATTTCAGGATTCATGATGATACTGTAAACAGCTAGCGGAATTGACGCTACTTGAACTGCGGCAAACACGATGATGAGCGTGAGAATGTAAAAATACCATTTGTTGTTACCTCTGTATGATTTCTCTAAAAACATGATCTTGTTAATTTTAAATTGTAAATTTTAGATTCCAACCTCACGAGGCTGGCGTTTTTAAATTCAACATTGCTAAAATCGTTCGTCTACGGTTTTAAGAATATGTTCCAAGCTATACTCGTCGGGAATAAGCACCTGACGGGCTTTACTACCCTCGAACGGTCCCACGATGCCTGCCGCTTCCAGTTGGTCGATGATTCTTCCTGCCCGGTTGTAGCCGATGGAGAAACGTCGCTGGATAGAAGAGGTTGAACCCTGTTGTGTGTTCACAACCAAACGAGCGGCCTCTTCGAATAACGGGTCTTTTACACCGATATCCATGTCTCCACTTACCCCGTTTTCCGTGTCAGAAACATATTCGGGGAGCGCATAGGCTTCCGGGTAACCCTGTTGATCTGCGATGAATTTCGTGATGGCATCTACTTCCGGGGTATCAACGAAGGCACATTGTACACGTACCATCTCGCTATCCTTGGAAATTAACATATCTCCGCGGCCGATCAACTGGTTGGCCCCCGGTGAGTCTAGAATGGTGCGCGAGTCAATCATGGATGCCACCTTGAAGGCTATTCGTGCCGGGAAGTTGGCCTTGATGACTCCGGTGATGATGTTTGTGGAAGGTCGTTGCGTGGCAATGATCATGTGAATCCCGACGGCACGGGCCAGCTGGGCGATACGGGCAATTGGTTGTTCTACTTCTTTTCCTGCGGTCATGATCAGGTCCGCAAACTCGTCCACCACTACTACAATATAAGGTAAATAACGGTGACCGTTGTTCGGGTTCAGTTGCCGTTTTACGAACTTCTCGTTATATTCTTTGATGTTTCTCACGTGAGCTTGTTTCAACAGATCGTAACGGCTATCCATCTCGATGCAGAGTGAGTTGAGTGTGGCCACGACCTTGTCGTTATCGGTAATAATAGCTTCCTCTGCATCCGGTAACTTTGCCAAAAAATGTTTTTCAATGACAGAATAGATGCTTAATTCCACCTTTTTAGGGTCGACCATCACGAATTTCAATTGTGACGGGTGTTTTTTGTACAAGAGCGATGTGATAATGGCATTCAAGCCCACGGATTTACCTTGTCCCGTGGCTCCGGCTACCAGTAAGTGGGGCATTTTTGCCAAGTCGAACGTGTAAGGTTCATTCGAGATGGTTCGTCCCAATGCCACCGGAAGGGCGTATTTGGATTCCTGGAATTTCTTGGATGCGATGATTCCCCGCATGGAAACGACTTCCGGATTCTGGTTCGGCACTTCAATACCGATAGTTCCGGCTCCGGGTATCGGGGCAATGATACGTATACCCAAGGCTGACAAGCTTAGTGCGATGTCATCTTCGAGGTTTTTAATTTTTGAGATTTTTATACCGGGAGCGGGGACAATTTCGTATAGCGTGACTGTCGGTCCGATGGTCGCTTTGATCTTGGTGATCTCTATTTTGTAATGGCGTAATGTCTCGATAATCGTGTTTTTATTCTCTTCGAGTTCTTCCGCTGTTACTTTTTGTGAGCCAGAAGAGTGTTCTTCTAGTAATTCCAGCGGGGGATATTGATAGTTCGATAAATCGAGAGTAGGGTCGTACTCCGTATCCGGCATCAAGTTTTTGGTTAATTGCTCTTCCAGCTTGTCAGCCATAACGGTCAATTCGATATCGTCATTGGTGAACGGGGGTGTATCTTCTCTGTGTTCATCTTGATTTTCAGAGTTCTTGTCCACGGATAAATCAAAATGATGTTCTGTCGTGAATTCCTCTTCCGGATCATGCAATTCCAGTTTTTCTGATTCATCCGGATCGGTCGTGTCAAACTCATGACGGGGGAAAAGTTCGTCTTCAACAGGTGGAACCGTTTCTATATCCAATTCCTCTTTTTCTTCGTTATCGATGTTCTCTTCTTTTTTTTGCAGGTCTTCAGGCTCTTCAGTTCTTGTCATTTTTTCTCGTTCCCGGGCAAGAGCCGTTTCTCGTGCTAAAGCTCTCTCTTCCTTGAGCTGAGCCCGACGGGCGAAATAATTCTTGATCATGGTTACACATTTGTTGAAAGCATTTTCGAAACCAAAGAAAAGAATGGTAGCAAACGAAACAATTAACAGGAAGAACGAGCCAATCTCTCCAATAAACGAGTTCAGCCAAAAACACACGAAATAACCGTGGGCCCCACCCGGGAATACGTATCCTGTGGGTAAGAACGTGAAAATGTATCCCAATAGCAAGGAGAACCAGATGATTAGGACAAAGCTGATGATAATTTTTTTCCCGAATTTCTTGATGTTCCGTCCGGCAATACGCAGTCCGATGATAAATAGCAAGTAGCAGAATATGAACGACGAAATTCCAAACCACCGGTTTATGAGTAAATCGGAAAGAAATGCTCCTAGTTTACGTCCCGGGTTACCGACGACAATATCCGGGTTGGTCATTAATTCCCGGGTCTCTTTATCGATCAGACTCTGGTCCATGCCACCGGTGAAAAAGAAACCGACGAGTGAAACCAGCAAATAAATGGAAAATAGCATAAAAATCAGCCCAACAACTACACGTGTCCGGGGGTCCTTCATAAAATTGAAGGAATAGGGAGTACGTGTTTTACCACTCTTTTTATTGTTTATACGTGTTATCATGTAAATTGAAATTATCGAAATCGCAGGTACAAATATACAAAATGTAAAATTTAGAATTTAGAATTTAGAATGAAAAGATTCCGTGATCACGGTAAAGGGAAGTTAAAAAGATGAATAACAGCCTGTCGCTTGCAAAGACGAAACATAGTTAAGGTATATTAATTAAGAATTTCTTAATAGTCAGTTGGCAAGGATATTGCTAATATTGTAATATACAAACAAAATGTGGACACTTTACGTTTAATCTATAAAGGAGATAAAGATATGACAATGAGAAAATCATTTTTAAATTTAGGATTGGGGGTTGTTGGCGGTTGCCTTGCTTTCGTGGCGATAGATACCATTCGAGGGGAAAGCGCTGCACCGGTTTCACAATTGGAAATTGCATCTCCCGTGGCGGTTCGTCCTGTTTCACTCGCATCTAACACGGCTCTTCCTGTTGGGGGAGCGGGTAGCGTGGATTTGAGGGAGGCTGCCAAAAAGACAGTTCCGGCTGTTGTTCATGTCAAAACAGTACAAATGGGACGGGAATATATAGGTAACCCTCTATTGGAATTTTTCTACGGTTATGCCCCGCGTACACGAGAAACCCCGCAAAGAATGGGTATCGGGTCGGGTGTAATTGTCTCAGAGGACGGGTATATTATCACGAATAATCACGTGATCGATAAGAGCGACAAGATTACGGTGACTTTAGATAACAAGACGGAATACGAGGCCAAGGTGATCGGAACAGATCCGAGCACGGATATCGCTTTATTAAAAGTAGAAGCAAACGGACTTCCTTATCTAGAGTATGCGAATTCGGATGACGTGGAGTTGGGAGAGTGGGTTTTGGCCGTGGGTAACCCGTATAATTTAACCTCAACGGTTACAGCGGGAATTATCAGTGCCAAAGCAAGGGAGTTGGGAATAAACCGGAGCCAGATGAGTCTGGAATCATTCTTACAGACAGATGCCGCCGTGAACCCTGGTAACAGTGGGGGGGCGTTGGTGAATGCTAAGGGGGAGTTGATAGGGATCAATACGGCAATTGAATCCCCGACAGGTTCTTACTCGGGTTACTCGTTTGCCGTACCTTCGAATATTGCCCGTAAGGTTGTCGGGGACTTGAAGGAGTTCGGTACGGTTCAGAGAGCGATGATGGGAATATCCATGTGGAGAGACGAGTTGACGCCTGCCGTGGCGAAAGAACTGGGAACGGATGAAGTGAGCGGAATATATGTATATGACGTGATACCTAACGGGGCGGCAGCTAAAGCAGGAATAAAGAAAGGAGATGTAATCAAACGTATTAATGGTATAGAGATAAAGACAAGACCGGAGTTCCAAGGACAGTTGGCTAAATATCATCCGGGAGCGACTATTTCCGTGACCGTGAGCCGTGGAGGAAAATTAAAGGATTTGGACGTGGTACTCCAGAACACGTATGGTGATGTTGCCTTGGTGGATAAGAATTATACCGGAATACTAGGAGCCACGGTGGAGCCGTTGAGTCGGGAGGACCGTTATCGCTATCGCTTGAACGGGGGAGTGAAAATTGTAGATATAAAGAATGGCCCATTTAAAGCGATTGGTTTAGATGAAGGATACATTATTGTGAAAATTAATAACACGGTGATTTATGATAAAGACGATTTAGTACGGGCGCTGAAAGCGGCAGAAAATGAGGGTGTTCTTGTGACAACTATCTCGCCGCGAGGACGTGTCGAGTACTACGCTTTATCTTTACAGAATTAAAAAACGTTAATATTGGAAAGGTGTCGATTTTAACATATTGGTTTATGGATAAATTGTTCTACCTTTGCGACATATTTGGGGGAGAATATTAGAAGACTATGAGACAGCTAAAGATAACAAAATCTATAACGAACAGAGAGAGTGCTTCTCTTGACAAGTACTTGCAAGAGATTGGTAAGGAGGATTTGATTACGGTTGAAGAGGAAGTTGAGCTTGCCCAACGAATCCGGAAAGGAGATCAACGGGCTTTGGAGAAACTGACTCGGGCAAACCTTCGTTTCGTGGTATCTGTTGCAAAACAATACCAGAATCAGGGGTTAAGCCTTCCGGACCTTATCAACGAGGGGAATTTGGGTTTGATTAAAGCGGCAGAGAAGTTTGACGAAACGAGGGGATTCAAGTTTATTTCCTATGCTGTATGGTGGATTCGCCAATCTATCCTGCAAGCATTGGCAGAACAATCGCGTATCGTGCGTTTGCCCTTAAACCAAGTTGGATCTTTGAATAAAATCAATAAAGCATTTTCTCGTTTCGAGCAGGAGCATGAGCGTCGCCCGTCACCGGAAGAGTTGGCAGAGACTTTAGATTTACCGGCTGAAAAAGTTGCCGATACATTGAGAGTGTCTGGCCGCCATATTTCCGTGGATGCACCTTTTGTTGAGGGGGAGGACAACAGCTTGCTTGACGTATTAGTAAACGATGATTCTCCCGTTGCGGATAAGACGTTGATTAACGAGTCTTTGTCAACGGAAGTCGAGAGAGCATTGGCCACGTTGACTGAAAGAGAACGCGATATTATTCGTTTGTTTTTTGGCATCAATTGTCAAGAGATGACCTTGGAAGAAATTGGTGAGAAGTTCGGGTTAACCCGCGAACGTGTTCGCCAGATTAAGGAAAAGGCTATTCGCCGTCTTCGACATTCTTCTAGAAGTAAGCTATTAAAAACTTATTTAGGATAAATAAAAAAGCACCGATCGGTGCTTTTTTTGTTTTTTCAGCGAAAGATTGCATTTCTTTTTTGAAGATCTCCGGGGACAAATGTCATTTTGAATCCTGTCATATTTTTCGTAATTTTGGAAAATCATTTTAAATTAAAGAGTTATGAAGAAGTCATTTTTATTTTTAGCAGATGGTTTTGAGGAGGTAGAAGCTCTCGGGGTAGTAGATGTTTTACGTCGGGGAACGATCGAAGTGAAAACGGTTTCTATTTCCGATAAGAAAAAGGTTACAGGTGCGCATGGAGTTCCTGTGATGGCCGATCTTTTGTTGAGTGACGTGAAAGAAGAAGAGGCAGAATTCTTGATCTGTCCGGGCGGAATGCCGGGTGCCAAGAATCTGGGAGATTGTACGGCATTGGTACAAATGATTCAAAAACACTTTGACAAAAGTGGTTACGTGGCGGCTATTTGTGCAGCTCCGGCTTTGGTGTTGAGTAAGATAGAAATGAACAAAAGATATACAATGACTTGCTATCCGGGATTTGAAGAATATTTACCGGGAGCCGAAATACAACCTCATGGCGTGGTGGTTGATGGTAACGTGATCACGGGTAGAGGTCCGGCGTATGCTTTCAAATTCGGTCTGGCTATTTTGGAGCAATTAACTTCCAAGAAAGTGGCTGAAGAAGTTGCGGCTGGAATGTTACTGGATTAATATGAAGACTTATATTACCCTCAGTGTCGTCCTGTTTTGTTGCTTGCAAGGGATAGGGCAGAACACGTTGCTCCGGGCGGATGGAAAAGAAATCCGTACCCGGATTGTTCCCCCCAAGGGATATGCGAGGGTAAACGTGAAGGAAGGTTCTTTTGGTGAATACCTGAGGAACCTTCCTTTGCGTTCTCACGGGGCTAAAGTGCATTATTTCGATGGCCGGGAGAAATGGAACCGGAGCGTGTATTGTGCCGTGGTTGACATGGAGATCGGTAAGCAGGATTTGCAACAATGCGCTGATGCTGTAATTCGTTTGTGGGCGGAATACTTGTATAAGTATAAAGCGTATGATAGGATACACTTTAACTTCACGAATGGATTCCGTGCCGATTACACGAAATGGGCAGAAGGTTACCGGATCAGAGTGAAAGGAAATCAAGTTTCCTGGTACAAATCCAAAGAAAAAGATTACTCTTATAAAACTTTTAGAGCCTATTTGGATGTGGTGTTCGCTTATGCCGGGACTTTATCCTTGGTGAAGGAGTTAACGTCCGTACCGATGACTTCCATGCAGATCGGGGACGTGCTTATTAAAGGTGGTACTCCCGGACATGCAGTTATCGTGGTCGATATGGCAGAGAATCCCGCAACGGGAGAAAAGTTATATTTACTGGTCCAAAGTTATATGCCGGCTCAAGACATTCAGGTGCTGGTAAATCTGAAAGAACGTGATAAATCTCCGTGGTATACCCTCGATGGGAAGGGAAATATTCTGACTCCGGAATGGGGATTTACTTCAGCAGACTTGAAATGCTTTAAAGATTAGAATGGTTATATTTCTCGAAAGCCCCTAATCCGAAAAGTGAAAAATCATAGCGAATCGGATCGACAGGATCCATTTCCCGGAGACGTGCAGTAAGTTCTTCCACGGCTTTTCGGTCGTTCTGGTTATGGGTAAGTAGTCCTAGTTGACGACTCACGTTACCCGTGTGCAGGTCAAGCGGGATCAATAGGGCTGAGGTCGGAATATTTTTCCACAGGCCAAAATCCACCTCTCCGTCGTGTCTCACCATCCAGCGCAAAAACATATTTACCCTCTTCGCTGCTGACCCCTTCTCCACGTTAGCGATATGTCGCAATACTCTTGCCTCAGCAGGTAAAGAGGTGAAAACAGAATACCATTCTTTTAGAACTTCAAACATATCTTGATGTTTTTGGTAGGCCTGTGTGAAAACGTTTTCCAATCCCCCATGATGGCGATAAATATTTGCTAGGGATCTTAAAAAGTAAACACAATCGTAACTATTAAACGTGCGGTGCTTGAAATTGCAGAAACGTTCGTAGTCTTGAGCTTCCGCCTGCATCACGAAATCGTGGGGTGCGTAATCCATTAATTGCATCAACTCCTTGCATTTCTTGATAATCGTGGGCCGCTGTCCCCATGCTAATGATGCTGCCAGGAATCCGGCAATTTCGATGTCTTCTTTTTCTTCGAAACACTTCGGTATCTGAATCGGATCGGTTTCTATAAAGAATTCCGATTTATTGTATTCTAAATACTTTTCGTCAAGTAATTGTTTTAAGTCTTTGGAAAACATTCGAATAATTTACAATTTATGAATTCCGATTTACGATTGAAAAAGCGTTGATTTGTGCGGCTGGAATTTAAAATTTATTTCACCGCTCTCAACATTTCCCGTTTCCCCGGGGGACCGGGAAGACGTTTCAAGTTAAAACCGATATTACGGAGAGCTTGTTTTACGGTTCCTTTCACGCAGTAGGTCGTGAGAATTCCTTCCGGTTTAAGCGCTTTGTAAAACTTGGTAAGCATAGATTCAGTCCATAGGCGAGGTTGTACGTCGGGGGCGAAAGCATCGAAAAAGACCATATCGAAATATTCGTGAAAATTAACTTCTTCGAAATCTGCCTGATGCTTGTGGAGCGTGAAATAAGGGGTGATGACAACATCCTCTTCCCAAGGTGCGTCATGTAATTGTTGAAACAGGGGAGCAGCTTCCGGGGTGAAGAGGTCGGAATAATTAATCTGTTCCACCTCTTGAGGTGTCAACGGGTATTTCTCGAACGTGTGAAACACTACTTTACGTTCATTATCTCTCGCCTCAAGCAACGTTAGAAAAGCATTTAGACCTGTTCCAAACCCGGCCTCCAGAATCCGGATATTCTTCTGCCCGTAGTATTCAATGCCTGCTTTTATAAATATGTGAGTAGATTCCTGTATGGCCCCGTGAATAGAATGATAATGTTCGTTTAGTTCCGGTATATACAGGGTGGTACTTCCGTCTTCAGTGGTAATAATTTCTCTATCCATCTTCTAGCATAATTCTTGACGCAATAGGTTTGCGAATTCGATGACATCATTTTCTGTAGTGTCAAACGAGCAAACCCATCTTACTTCGGCCGCATCTTCATCCCACACGTAAAAGAAACACTCCTCTTGAAGTTTGGTAATCTTTTCTCGCGGGATGATAGCGAAAATCTCGTTTGCCTCAACCTTCTGTGTGATGCTCACGGAAGGAATCTGCTCTGCAGCGTTAGCAAGCTTTTGCGCCATCGCATTTGCGTGTGCGGCTGATTTTAACCATAAATTGTCTTTTAGGACAGCCGAGAACTGGGCTGCAATGAACCGCGATTTGGAATGTAGCTGCATCAACTGTTTCCGGATATATTTAACCTCTTTCGACATCGTGGTATTAAAGAAGACAACAGCTTCCCCGAACATCATGCCGTTTTTGGTTCCCCCAAAACTTAGAACGTCGATTCCCACTTCTTTCGTAATGCTGGCTGGGGTACATCCCAGGTATGCAACGGCATTTGCTAGACGGGCTCCGTCCATGTGAACATACATGTTGTGTGCGTGTGCGAAGTCACAAATATCTTTTAATTCGTCATGCGTGTAGACTGTTCCGAGTTCCGTACATTGCGTTAGAGAGATGATTTTCGGTTGAGCGTGGTGTTGATCATCAAATCCATGCATATGATTGTGTATCAATCCTAGGGTGAGTTTTCCGTCAAATGTGGGAACGGTCAACAACTTACTGCCGGTTTGTTTCTCGATAGCCCCGCATTCGTCTACGTTGATATGAGCTGTTTCCGCACAAATGATCGCATTATATGAATGAGTGAAAGCAGAGAGACTCAATATATTGGCTCCCGTTCCATTATAAACGAAATACACGTCAACATCATTTCCGAAAATTTGTTTGAAATCCTCGATGGCTTTTGCTGTGTACTTGTCTTCCCCGTAAGAATGTTGATGTCCAAAGGCGGATTCTTCTAGTGCTTTGAATACTTCCGGTAAAACACCGGAAAAATTGTCGCTACCGAAACCTCTAAGTCCCATGAATAGAATGAATTATTTAATGTCTAAAAGAAAATAATGTATAATAAACAGAATACAAAAAGACTACCTCAAAATAAATTTGAGGTAGTCCAAGATATTAAGTTATCCTAAGAATGACAATAATATACCGGCTGCAACGGCAGAACCGATAACTCCGGCCACGTTCGGACCCATGGCGTGCATCAACAGGAAGTTTCCTGGATTAGCTTCTTGTCCCACGTTCTGTGATACACGGGCTGCCATTGGAACTGCAGAAACTCCCGCAGAACCGATCAACGGGTTGATCTTGTTCTTGGTGAATAAGTTCATAAATTTTGCCAGTAATACACCGCCGGCACTACCAATACTGAAAGCTAGAACTCCGATAATTAAAATAGCTAATGTTTGGAGGTTCAAGAATGCAGCAGCCGTAGTCGTGGCTCCAACCGAGATTCCTAAGAATATCGTACAAATATTCATCAACTCATTTTGAACCGTTTTACTTAAACGCTCAACTACACCACATTCACGCATCAAGTTACCTAACATCAAACACCCGATTAAAGGAGCTGCAGAAGGTAATAGTAACGATACAAATATAGTTACAACGATTGGAAATACGATTTTCTCTTTTTTAGATACTTTACGTAATTGTTGCATTACAATCTCCCGTTCTTTCTGGGTTGTTAACACTTTCATGATTGGTGGTTGAATCACGGGAACCAGTGCCATATATGAGTAGGCAGCTACGGCGATAGGCCCAAGTAATCCTGGTGCTAATTTTGATGTCAAGTAAATAGCTGTCGGGCCATCAGCACCTCCGATGATTCCAATAGATCCTGCTTCAGCATAAGTAAAGCCTAATGCAAGAGCTCCTAAGAACGTTGCAAAGATTCCAAGTTGGGCTGCAGCTCCCAAAAGAAAACTTTTAGGATTTGCCAATAATGGACCGAAATCCGTCATGGCTCCAACACCAATAAAGATAATACAAGGATAGATTCCTAGTTTTACACCCAGGTAAAGATAATCTAGTAAACCAACATTATTGGAATCCGTGAAGTTGGCCCAATGAACATGTCCTCCATCAAATAATTCTGGATGAAATAATCCGGCTCCGGGTAAGTTAGTCAATAACATACCAAAAGCTATAGGTAACAATAACAAAGGCTCGAATTTCTTCACAATAGCCAAATAAAATAGCACGCAAGCTACGACTATCATGATTAAACATAGCCAATTCCCGGAATAAAGATGAGCAAACCCTGTGTCGTTTAAAAATTTAGACACTTTTTCACCCATATCAATTTCTTCTGCACTAGCGGCAAAAGGCATAAAAAATATTCCGAGTAATAAGGTTATTTTTAATAGGTATTTTTCCACTTGTCTCATTTTCAATTGTTTTACGGTAAATTAAACCAAATCAACAAGCGGATCATCCTGAGAAACACTTTGACCAGCTGTTACATGTATTGCTTTCACTTGACCGTCAACACTTGCCACGATATTGTTTTCCATTTTCATGGCTTCCATGACTAATAGACAATCTCCGCGTTTTACTTGACTGCCAACTTTCACGCTAATAGCGGAAATCGTTCCGGGAAGTGGTGCTTTAATGCTAGTAGTCTTGTTATTTGTAGCAGCTGTGGTTTGAGCGCTACTTTTATATGTGGTTGAAGTCGGTATGGCAGCAGGTTTACGAGGAACAGTGGTAGCAACTGTGTTTTTGCTTTCGTATGATACTTCATAAGATATACCATTCACCTCAACTGTAGCTTTGTCATGATCTGTTACATTCACAGTTACATCGAAATTGTTTTCGTCTATGGTGATTTTGAATTTATTCATAATCTGTTTATTTTACTTATTAAGGTTTCTCATACCGTAAATTTTAGAACTCCACGGAGAATAACGTTTTTCAACTTCTTCGATCGTGATCACGTGAGGTTCCTCGTCATGAGAGTTGAAATATAGATGCATAGCCATAGCGATGGCAGCTTGCTCGTGAGGTGTCGGATGGGTATCCGTTGTCACTACTGCTTTTTCCGTGTTTTGAACTGTTTTCGCATGATCTTCTACTTGATTCGTCAACTTGGTCTGTAAGTTAATAATCCAGATCAAAAGAATCAATAGTAGAAATACTGTTACCATCCCCACGCCTGTAACGAGGAGTGCGTAACCCCAGTTAATTGCTAATGTAATCATATGAATTACAACGGTATATTTGAGTGTTTCTTCATAGGGTTAACAATGCGCTTGGTCTGTAAAGACTGGAAAGCACGGATAATGCGGAAACGCGTGTTACGCGGTTCGATAACATCATCAATGTATCCATATGAAGCGGCTTTGTACGGGTTTGCGAAGGCCGAGTTGTATTCTTCTTCTTTCGTGGCAATAAATTTAGCTTTTTCCTCGGGATCAGAGAGTGCTGCCAATTCTTTACCATACAACACCTCGATAGCTCCCTTGGCTCCCATAACGGCGATTTGTGCCGTAGGCCAAGCGTAATTGAAGTCTCCACGCAATTGTTTACATGACATCACGTCGTGAGCACCACCGTAAGATTTCCGTAAAGTAATTGTTACTTTAGGCACAGTCGCTTCTCCGTAAGCAAACATTAATTTTGCTCCGTGAGTGATAATACCACCATACTCCTGTACACGTCCCGGTAAGAATCCCGGTACATCAACCAAGGTCAACACCGGAATGTTGAAACAGTCGCAGAAACGAACGAAACGTGCAGCTTTACGAGAAGCTTCAATGTCAAGAACTCCAGCGTAGAAGTTGGGTTGGTTAGCGATAACGCCGACAGAACGTCCACCCATACGGCAGAATCCGACAATGATGTTGCGGGCATAACGTTTGTGAACTTCCAAGAATTTTCCGTTATCCACGATGGCTTCAATGACATCCATCATGTTATACGGTAAATTCGGATTATCAGGAATTATCTCGTTTAACCGATCTTCCAGACGGTCAATCGGGTCATTGCATATGGCAATCGGTGCCTCTTCCAAGTTGTTGGAAGGTAAATAAGAAAGCAAATCGCGAATGATAGAGATACCCTCTTCTTCGTTTTCTGCCAAGAAATGAGAAACACCGGATTTCGTGGAGTGCACTTCTGCACCTCCTAATTCTTCGGTTGTGATATCTTCTCCCGTTACGGTTTTCACTACTTTCGGACCGGTTACAAACATGTATGATGATTGGTCAGTCATTAGGATAAAGTCCGTCAAGGCAGGAGAGTACACGGCACCTCCAGCGCAAGGACCGAAAATGGCGGAGATCTGCGGGATAACTCCTGAAGCGAGAATATTCCGTTCGAAAATTTCTGCGTATCCGGCTAAGGAGTTAACCCCTTCTTGAATACGAGCACCACCCGAATCATTCAATCCGATAATGGGAGCTCCCACGGTCATGGCTTTGTCCATCACCTTGCAAATCTTTTGAGCTAACATTTCGGAAAGCGCTCCTCCGAAAACAGTGAAGTCTTGAGCAAAAACAAATACGAGACGTCCGTCAATTGTTCCTTGTCCGGTTACCACACCATCACCCAAGAATTTGGTCTTTTCCATCCCAAAGTTATAACAACGGTGTGTTATAAACATATCAAACTCTTCGAAACTATTTTCGTCCAGCAACATGGCGATTCTTTCGCGAGCGGTATATTTCCCTTTTTTGTGTTGGGATTCTATACGCTTTTCCCCTCCGCCAATCTTTGCTTGCGCACGTAATTCGATTAACTCTTTGACTTTATCTTGATTTGTCATATTATCAAAATTTATATGAGCTGATTATTTAAAAGAAATTATTTCGTTCCGCAAAGTTCAGTTAATACTCTGAACGTTGATTTCGGGTGAAGGAATCCGATTCTCAATCCCTCTGCACCTCCACGCGGTGCTTTGTCGATTAACTGGCAACCTGCAGCCTGTGCATCATTCAACGCAGCTTGAACATCTTCAACAGCGAAAGCGATGTGGTGCATACCACCTCCGTTTTTCTCAACGAATTTACCGATAGGGCCTTCCGGGTCAGTTGATTCCAGTAATTCGATTTTAGTTTGTCCTACTTTAAAGAAAGCTGTTTTTACTTTTTGATCTTTTACTTCTTCAATAGCATAGCATTCTAAACCTAATACTTTTTCATAGTATGGGATTGCTTCATCTAAACTGGCAACTGCGATGCCGATGTGTTCAATATGTGTTGGTTTCATAACAAAAAAACATTAAAGTTAGATATTATATTTTAATCATTTAGCTTATTTATAGCGCACTTTCTTCGAATATTTCTCTCGTTCCAATATTTATGCGCGAAACTACTCATTGTTCTTGCGATTTTCAAGTAAAAGCGGTAAATATTTTCAAAAAAACAGAGTTTATACTTGTTTTAAATAAAGTATTGATAACTTCATCATTATTCGTCACGTAAACCCTATTTAGAAAGAGTGAAATTTATATTGAAAATAAAAATATCGGATATCATGAGTAAGCAAAAATTTGTCGTTTTTTTGATCGCCATCATTGGTATGATTGCGACGTTTCTACCTTGGTATGAAATCGGTGGCTTGGGAATGATCATGGGGTATCAAACCGTTGGTTGGTTTACGTTTATCATGTTTGCCCTTGTTTTTCTTTTTGGCTTGTGGAAAGAGGCAAAGCAGGATATGTCCATGGGGTTACTATACCTCGGATCATTTTTTTCGTTGCTTGCCGCTTTCGTGGTTTTGTGGCAGATGATCACGCTCGGTCTGGACAAGGAAGAGGGGAGTATGTCGGTTGTCGGTAACGTGCTGGCTAACGACACTCGTGTTTTATATGGGGCTTACCAGATCGTTATTGCTGGAATCTGTTTGCCGTTCGGGGCTTTCCTTTTCCGTGATAGGAAAAGAAGATAAAAATGCAGGTATATTTTTTGGGAAAAAGTTTACCGGGAGCAGGTAAACTTTTTCAACCTTGTTATATGGATATTAATGCCTATATAAGATAATTTTTTCTTATATTTAATGTATATTTATCGTATCAACTCCTATTCAACTCTAATTATTAAGAAATTAGATTGAAAATAAAAAACAAATATGAAGATAGTAATTCTATTATAATACCTGTGATATTACTCTTTTATTATTTTTATGGGTAGAAATGCTTTCTTAAAACCTGATTAATTGGATTTGAGATAGGACAAAAGTTATAGAAAATATATGGAAATGATAGGTTTACAGAATTTATTTATCCAAGTGTAGCAAGTGCTTGGCGAAAAAAAGGATAATATATTCGTGTCCGATAATCTTTCGTAATTTGGTGTACATTTCTTTTTTGAGAGATTTCACGGAGTTAAGAGAGAGTCCCAGCACGTCCGTGATTTCCGGGTTTGATTTGCCTTCTAATGCGAAGGTGGCGATTTCGAGGCTACGTCCGGAGAGCTGGTTGATGGCGGAGTGTACACACCGGATTATTTCCTGGGTGGCAATTTCTTCTAAAAATGAATCTTCAGAGGGTAATTCATCCTTTAACTGTTTGGCATCTTCTGTTTTAAATTTGTTCCGTCTCAAGATATCCATACAGATATTTTTTGCCGTGATATAAATGAAGGCAACCGCGTTTCGCTTGGTGTAGGAATCATCCAAGCGTTTGTACAATTTGAAAAATGTCTCCTGCGTGGCGTCCATGGCTTGTTCCCTGTCTTTTAGATAGGTGTTGCAGAATCCCCACACGGCTTGAAAATAATCCGTGTACAGTTCTTTAAATGTATCTATACCGTTAATAGAGTCGCTCATGTTAGGAATTTTATCCACACAAATATATGGTGAAAAGTTTAAAAGCGAAAATCTTCTTGGTTGAAATGAACTGGAAGTACGTAATCAGTGTATGTCAAGGTGTCATTGATAAAAGAGGCATTAATGGTTCGTTTAATAATATTGATTTCTGTTTTCGTCAGGGACGTTACTCTAAAGAGAAATCCTTGATGTATGTTTTTGATTTTGAGGGAAGAATAAAAAATACATCAATTTTGGTAATTGTGTGCTATTATTACTATTTTTGAGGATTATTAAACGAAGGTTTAATCCTGTTTTGAAATTATGTGAGAAAACGGGGAATTTCGTAGGGATCGGCACTTATGACGGAAGAGAAAGAGAAGATTATTGCTCGACTATATTGCAAGTTGAGGCATGAATTGCGTGTTTATGCTGCTCGCTATTGTCCTGATGAGGCAGAGGATATAGTGCATCAGGCTTTCGTGAACGGTTATAACAAGATCGTGGAAGAACGAAATGAATCGGAACAGCGTTCCTATCTTTATTCCACGGTAAAAAATTTGTGTCTGAATTTTATTCGTAATTCTCGTCCGGTATACATGGATTTATCCCCCGAGCTGATGACCGAGTTTGTTGTCATGGATACTCATGATTATATGTACGAACTGATTGGTCGCTTACCACGAAAAGAGCGTTGTATTTTAGAATTAGCCTTACAAGGATATGACACGAAGGAAATCGCTGGACAAATTGGCATGGAGTATAATACCGTGCGGCATTACAAGAAAGAGGCTTACGCTAAAATACGAGAGGCATTGAAAAACGAGATTTAATGTCCTGTTTTATTTTGAAAAGGGGGCCGGAGTGAAGGATATTTTACTATTTTTGTGGGATTAGGCGTTGAATATAATCAAATTTGTAAGGTCGTGGATAATAATGGTCGGTTCAATAGTGGACGTGTTCAAGATTTATTGAATAAGGCACGAATAGGTTGGTGGGAAGCTGATTTCTCTAAAAAACAGTATGTCTGTTCTGATTTTCTTCGAGAATTGTTAGACTTGGGCGAAGATGGGATAATCAATTTTGTTGATTTTCGTAAGTTGATCCGGGAGGATTATCGTTTGCGAACGGTGAACGAATTTCGTTTTGGAAAAACCCAGAATATATATGACCAGATTTACCCGATCGAGGTGAGAGGAAAAATCGTGTGGGTACGAGTGAAATTGTGTTCCAAGGAGGTGGATGCCGAGGGGAATATGAGAACCTGTGGTTTCATGGAGTGTCTTGATGTCCCGGAGAATATGGATACGGAGGAAACGGCGATGGAACGTGTGAACAATTTGTTTGCCCAGCAAAATAGTATCTCTCGCTCGTTGCTTTCATTGCTTCGTTCCGGGGATATGAGTAGTGTTATCAATAAGATTTTGGGTGATATTATGCAGCATTATCCGGAGGGGTGTACCTATATTATAGAGTACGATTGGGAAAATCGCACGCAGACGTGTCGTTACGAGGCGGGAAATTACAAGTCTTTTAAGAAAAAGAATTACATGGAGAAGTTCCCGATGAGTAATATTCCCTGGTGGACGAAACAGTTGGCCGGAAATGCGTCCCCGATTATTTTTGCCAACTTGGACGAGTTACCGGAAGAGGCAAGCGAGGAAAAAAGGCGTCTGACGGAGCAAGGGGTGAAATCGCTTATTGTTATCCCGATGTTTTCAAAAGACGGTGTGTCCGGGTATGCCGGTATCGACATTTTGGATAAGCCTCACGTGTGGAAAAATGAGGATTACCAGTGGTTTGCCTCGATGGTGAATATTATCAGTATTTGCATGGAACTCCGGAAGTCGGAGGATAAGGCACAGGAAGAGAAAAAGTTCTTGGCAGATTTGTTTAAACATATGCCGGTGGGGTATGTGCGGATGAAATTGTTTTATGATGAGGATGGATACGTGAAGGATTATTATTTCATGGATTCGAACACGATGGCTCAGATTCTTTACAACACGAGAGGGAATAGTTGGACCGGGAAATATGCTAGTAAAGTTGATCCGCATTTTGTGGAACGGCTACCTGATCTGGAACAGGTGATGCGAAGCGGGGGAGTACGGGATATAAATTACCATTTGGAAGAGAAAAATAAATATTTTCATGCCGTGATGTATTCTCCCTGCAAGAATGAGGTCGTGTTGATGTTTTCAGATATGACCGATACCTTCTCAGCCCACGAGGCGTTGGACCGGAGTGAACGTTTGCTGCGTAATATATATCAGAATATCCCGGTCGGGATAGAGTTGTATGATAAAGACGGGTATCTTGTCGATTTGAATGATAAAGATCTTGAGATGTTCGGGTTGGTTAGGAAAGAGGATGTTTTGGGAATTAATATGTTTGAAAATCATCTTATACCGGAGGAGATGAGGGAAAGGATGAAGAGAAGAGAGGATGTGAGTTTTTCTCTGGTGTATGATTTTTCGAAATTGAATGGTCTTTATGTTTCTAAGAAGACGGGGAGGTTGAATTTGTTGACGAAGGTAACGACGTTGTATGATGCACAAAATAATTTGATCAATTATTTGTTGATCAGTTTGGACCGGACGGAAGCCACGGAGGCGTATAACCAGATTCAGGAGTTTAAGGATTTTTTCACGTTGGTGGGCGATTATGCCCAAGTCGGGTACGCGCATTTTAACGCCTTGACTCGTAACGGGTACGGTCTGGATAGTTGGTATAAGAATGTGGGAGAAGAAATCGGGACGCCTCTACCGCAGATTATCGGGGTTCACTCGCATTTTCACCCGGAGGATCGGGCTATGATGCTTGCCTTTTTGTCAGATGTAATTGCCGGGAAGCGGACGCATTTACGGAATGATATGCGAATCCGACGGGCTGATGGGCATTACACGTGGACGCGGGTGAACGTGTTGGTGAGGGATTATCGCCCGCGGGAAGGAATGATCGAGATGATTTGTATTAATTATGATATTACAGAATTGAAGGAGACTGAGGCGAAGTTGATCAAAGCGAAGGATAAGGCGGAGGAATCGGATCGTTTGAAGTCAGCGTTTTTGGCGAATATGAGTCATGAGATTCGGACTCCGTTGAATGCGATTGTCGGTTTTTCCAATTTACTGGCTTATGCCCAAGAGGAAAGTGAGCGTACGCAATATATTGGTATCGTGGAGGAGAATAACGAGTTATTGTTGCAGTTAATTTCGGATATTCTGGATTTATCGAAAATCGAGGCGGGGACTTTTGAATTCGTGCATGATCGGGTGGACGTGCGCCAGTTGTGCGAGGATGTCGTGACTTCACTCCGTGTGAAGGTTCCGGCCGGGGTTGATTTGTGTATAGCTCCCAATTTGTCGGAATGTTGGGTGTACAGCGATAAGAATCGGTTACGGCAGGTTATTTCCAATTTTGTGAATAATGCTTTCAAGTTTACACCTTCCGGGAAAATAACCGTGGGATATATGTTGAGGGATGGGGAGGTCGAGATATCTGTGACAGATACGGGTGTGGGTATCGAAGAAGAAAAACAGAAACAGATTTTTGACCGTTTTGTGAAATTGAATAGTTTTGCTCATGGCACAGGTTTAGGATTATCTATTTGCAAGAGTATCGTGGAACAGGTGGGAGGCCGCATCGGGGTGAATTCGGAGCCGGGAAAGGGTTCTCGTTTTTGGTTCACACATTCACTGGGTAGATGATATTTGTATATCACACGATTGTTAATGTAAGTTAAATATAAACTTTCTTTCATACATTTTTGTTGTTCATGTGTAACATGGATATAAGACAAAAGGATGATGAAGGAACTACATAAATTAATCACGAAGGATATCTTTGATTGCTTGTCGGAAGAGGATGCCGGGAGGTTACGAGAGTTGCGTGCCGAGCTGCATATTGATGATGAGGCATACAGGCAAATGAAAAAGATGATCACCAGCCGGGAGGTTCACGATCGGATCATGGAGGTAAGGAAAAAGCCGAGCCGGATGATAAAGATGATGCGTTACGCTGCCATTCTGATTTTACCCGTGGCTGTTGCTGCCTATATCTTCATAAGTCAAGGAAATGTAATAAAGCCGCAAATAGTGGTGCAAAATCAAGTCGAAGAAAAATTACCTGTTCCGGTTCGTAAACAGGTAATGCTGGTTCTGGAAGACGGTTCTATCCTGCAACTTCAGAGAGTGGAGGGTAAAAAAGAGGTTACCTCGAATGCCATCACAAATGGAAATGAGCTTGTTTATTCGAAGAAAGATTCTTCAGAGAATAACGTGGTGGTTGAGTATAATACCGTGGTGGTTCCGAAGGGTGGAGAGTATCACGTGATGTTGGCTGACGGAACAAAAGTTTGGTTTAATGAAGAGACCCAATTGAGGTTTCCCGTAAATTTTGTTGGTGATAGCCGTGAAGTGTTTTTGAGCAAGGGCGAAATTTATTTGGAAGTGGCGAGAGATGAGAAACACCCTTTTATCGTACACACGGAGAATGGAGATATACAAGTGCTAGGGACGGAGTTTAACGTGAAGTGCCTGCCGGATAAAAAGGTGGCAACGACTTTGGTGAAGGGTAGCGTGCAAGTGAAAAGGAAGGATGCGGAAGTTGTATTAAAACCCAATCAACATGCAGTTGTGGGTAACGTGATGAACGTGATCACGGTGACCGAGGTGGATGTAGAAGAAATTATTTGCTGGAAGGATAATATGTTCTTTTTCCGGGACGTAGAATTGGAGAAAATTCTGGATCAATTGGCGGAATGGTATGGCTTTACGGTATTCTACGAGAATGCGGATGTAAAGCAGGAGAAGTTTTTTGTTCGAGTGGATAAATATGCCGAGGTCGGTAAGATTTTGGATGTGATTTCTGATGTTGGTAATGCTAAATTTAAAATTAGTGGAAAAGTAGTAACTGTATATAAATAAGGAAAGCGAGTGCTACCAACACTCGCTGCATCCCATGCCTAAAATGGCATAAGTGTTAAATTCTAATTTGCAAATGTATGAAAAAAATGTTTGATTCTTGGGGAAGTCATGTCAAAAAAATTCCCCTTCAAGGATTGTTATGTCTTTTTATCTTGTGTTTGAGTTTGCCTCTTCACGCTCAGAAAGAAGAAGGTAAAATAAACATTAACGTGAAGGATGCCAGTGTGAAGGAGGTCTTGGAGGTGTTGAAGAAGTATAATTATCGCTTGGTGTATTCCACTGCCGTTATTGATGCCTGTAAGAAGAAAATAACTTTGAATATGAAGAAGGCTACTCCTTCACAGGTATTGGATGAAATTTTTAAAGAAACGAATCTGGTTTACAAAATCGAGGGAAATCTGATCACGATTAAGGAGGTGAAAAAGGATGAGTCGCTTGTAGCTCAAGGGGTAGTTAAGGATGAGAATGGGGAGCCGATTCCGGGAGTATCCGTGTTGATCAAGGGAACTGTGACGGGAACAGCGACAGATAATAAGGGAAATTTTCAGCTAAAGGTTGCTAAAAACAATGCGTTGATTTTTTCTTTTCTTGGGATGGAGGCGAAGACCATATTTGTGGAGTCGGAAAAGCCGATACAAGTGATTATGAGAGAAATGGCTAATGAGATGGATGAAGTGGTTGTGACTGGTTATCAGGTAATCAAAAAGAGAGAATCTACATCTTCCATTGTGTCGTTGAAAGCAGAAGATATTATAGAACCGGTTGGGACTTCATTGGATCAGATGTTACAAGGGAAGGTTCCCGGGATGTCTGTGATGCAGATGACTTCAACTGTGGGTGCAGCTCCGAAGATTCGTATTCGCGGTTCTTCGACGATTATCGGTAATCGGGAACCGGTGTGGGTATTAGATGGTGTGGTATTACAGGATCCGGTTCCACTGGATGCAGTTGAGTTGAATAGTATGGATCGTGTAAATTTGATTGGTAATGCTATTTCTGGCTTAAATCCTGAAGATATTGAGCGCATCGATGTATTGAAAGATGCTTCGTCTACTGCCTTGTATGGTACTAAAGCTGCTAATGGGGTAATAGTGATTACAACAAAACGTGGTAAAAAGGGGATGCCATCAATTCGTTATAGTACTTCTATGAGTTTTATTGGAAGACCTTGTTATGATGATTTGTTTTTAATGAATTCTAGTGAGAGAATTGAAGTTTCTGAAGAAATTTATAAGAGAGGTTTACAGTTTGTGGGTTTTTCTCCGACAAATGCAGGATTTGAAGGTGCATTATATCAATTATATAATGGAATGATTGATCAAAAACAATTTAATCAAGAGGTGAAGGAAATGAAGGAATTGAATACAGATTGGTTTGATTTGTTATTCCGTAATTCTTTTAGTCATCAGCACACTTTTTCGTTGTCAGGGGCTAATGATCGGGTTGATTATTATTTTTCTGCTGGATATGCCAATCAACAGGGATCTTCTTTAAAGGAAAATTCGGAGCGATTTAGTTTTATGTCAAATTTGGGATTCAAAATATCGGATAAGTTTCGGGCAACAGTAATGTTAGGTGCAAGTGTGTCTACAACGAATCGTCCAACAGTTGATTTGTTCGAGTATGCTTATAATACTTCACGAGCGATCCCAGCGTATAATGCTGATGGAAGTTGTTTTTTTTATGATTATTCTGCAGGAGTTATGGATGGCCCTAATTTTACTATTCCATTGATTTATAATGTGTTTAATGAATTGCATTATTCTGGATCGAAAAACAAGATTAGAAGTATCAATACGAATATAAATTTAGATTATAAGTTTACTTCTTGGCTGTCCGCTTCTGCTGTGTTATCTTATAATTCTAGTGCTTCAGAGGGTGAGATATGGTATGATGAACGTACGTATAAAGTTGCTACTTATCGGAAATTACCTTATGGTTTTGACCGAAAACAATTGACTAATTTGTCAAACTATATGAATAATGTTTGTGAGCTGCCATTTGGTGGAATATTAAATTCAAGTTCTAATGGAGGAGATTCTTTCACGGCTCGTGTTTCTTTCAATATCAATAAATCGTTTAATGAGGTACATAGCTTGAGCTTGTTGGGAGGTCTGGATTTACAATCTCAAAAATCAACGGGAATCAGTGAAGAGATTTGGGGATATTTGCCGGAACGAGGGAAAAATTTCGTGTTTCTGGATAAATTAGATGAATGGCCTAATGCTGCAAGAAGAATGTTGCAGATGAAACCTACAATTATAGATGCAACGACTAATAGTATTGCTTATTATGCTTCATTTGCCTATGCTTATAAGGGGAAATACGTGATGAGTGCTAATATTCGTGGAGAAGGTTCAAATAAATTAGGGGAACAAGCTCGTTTTTTGCCTATATGGTCTTTTTCTGGTCGTTGGAATGTGACAGATGAGTATTTTATGGATCCACTCTTAAATGTGCTTTCGAGTTTGGCAATTCGGGCCTCTTATGGTATTCAAGCGAATGTGACGGAAGCTCATAATCCGAATATGATAATTTCTGTAGGATCCTTGGATTCTAAATCCGAAGAGTATTATGCAACTCTTAGTTCACTACCTAATGAAGGATTGAAATGGGAGAAAACTAATTCTTTCAATATTGGGATTGATTTTGATTTGTTTAAGGGAAAACTTTCGGGTTCTTTTGAATATTTTCATAAAAAGAGTAAGGATCAATTATTGCCTTTGCAGGTAACAAGTACTAACGGGGATAAAATGGTGACGATTAATGGGGGAGATTTGACGAATAAAGGATGGGATTTGGTTTTGGCGTTGACCCCGATTAGAACGGAAAATTTTGAATGGCGTCTATCATTTAACACGAGTAAAGTGTATAATGAAGTTTTTACAACAGCAGAGCAAAGTGTAACTTATGAACAATATCTTAATGGTTCTTTGGTGAGGGATGGGTATGCTTTAAATACATTCTATTCTTATCGTTTTGGAGGTTTAGATAATAAAGGTATTCCGATATTTTTGGGATTAGAGGATCATGATGAGGAAGGAAATGTCATCATTACAACTCAAGAAGAAGCTTTGAGGTCAGCTTTGGTATGTAGTGGAAAACGGGAGCCGGATTTATCCGGAGGATTAAGTATGGGATTCCAGTATAAAAATTTAAGTATTAATTCAACGTTCACTCTTCAGTTAGGAAGTAAAATTCGTTTGAATGAATTGTATCAAGGAAATGATTTTAAATTACCTTATCCTGGTCAAAATATGAGTTCTGATTTTGTGAAACGTTGGAGAAAACCGGGAGATGAGAAGTATACAAATATTCCAACATTAACCGATGAGTTATATACTGTACGGGGTGTGTACACGGGAGGGGAAAATCCAATAAATAAGACAGATATTATGAATAATGTGTCTTCTAATTATTGGCAAATGTACAATAATGCAGATATGCGGGTTGTTTCGGGAAATTTCTTGCGTTGTAATTCTATTTCCTTGTCTTATTCTTTTAATAGTGATTTAGTGAAAAAGTTGTACTTGAAATCTTTGTCGTTAAGTTTTGGTGTAAGTAATCCTTTTGTTGTCAAAGCGAAGGGATTACAAGGGCGTGATCCGGAGCAGTTGACAATAGGATCGGGGACAGTCCCTCCTCAACAGACTTATTCGTTTTCTATGAATGTAACATTTTAATTGAGAAAAGATGAAACAGATTATTTATATGATTTCTTTATTTCTATTATCCGTTTCTTGTAGTGATTTTTTAGATTATAAAGATAAAGATAAGGTGATTCCAGACGAATTAGACCATTATAGTGAACTAGTATTAGGTGAATTGGTACAAAAATCAGTTGGGGAGACTGGGTACAATCTTTGGTATATGAGTGATGATATGGGAACATTCGTTCCTTCATGGATTGGTAGTACAACTCAAGATGACCGAATTTCTAATCAGAGTTATTATATATGGGCAAAAGAGTGTCAAATAACACCAGAAGGAGATGAAAGAATAGATCCAGCTTGGGAACATTTTTATCATAAGATATTGATGTGTAATATTATTGAAAAAGAAGTGGGAGAATTTGAGGCTGATGTTGAAGGCGTGAAATTTCGATTGTTAGGTGAGGTTAAAGCTCTTAGAGCCATGTCTTATTGGTATTTGGTGAACACGTATGGTGAACCGTATCGTGATGCCGAACAAGCAAAAACAGCTATGGGGGTGCCGGTTAATAAGGAAACAAGTATAAAAGATAAATTGTATACTAGGACTCCTTTACAGGAAGTATATGATTTGATAGAAAATGATTTGAAAGATGCCTTGGAAAACATGGAGAAGGGAGAACGGAAAAATTCTATTTTTCGTCCGAATAAAGATGTTGTTCGTTTATTCCTGTCTCGTATTTATTTGGAAGAGAAAAGATATGATGAGGTGATAAAGGTGTGTGATGAGGCTTTAAAAGAAACAAATCGGACGCTTATTTCATTGAATGAAATGTTGGGGTATTCAAGTGATTCTAAACCTATGTTGAATAAAAATAATAGTAGTATAATTTTTTCTTGGTTAAATAAAGATGGGCATCCTACGTCATCGTCCAACACGTCAAAGGGTACGTATTGTCCGTCAGAGAATTTAATTGCATTATTTGCTAGCAATGATGTGCGTAATTATAGAGATGTACTTGTTGATTACTGGAATAGTTGTCAAATTGTCAAATATAATGCAAGTTACTCAGGTTGTTGGAATACAAATTATCGCATAGAGGAATTTTATTTTAATCGTGCGGAGGCTAATATAAAACAAGGTGAATGGGAGTTGGGAATGAAAGATGTGAATGAGGTGTATAGTAGACGTATTGAAGGCGGGAATGGGCATCTAGATGCCCAAAATGCCAAGGATGCATGGATCTTTTTCCAAGAAGAGAAGCGACGAGAGTTTTGTTTTGAAGATATACGGTGGTTTGATATCCGGCGCTGGGGATTAGCAGTAGAGCATAAATATTATGATTTTAGCGTGGACAGGAATTTTATAACTTATGTTTTAGATACTAATAGTCCTAATTATGTGTTACCCCTTCCATTAGATGTTCAGCGTCGTAATTTTGAGATAGAACAACCGGTTCGAGTTGAGAGCAAAACCAAATAAGGAGATTCTTATGAAAAAGATTATAATGTTTGTATTATCAGGATTGTTATTTATCGGATGTTACGAAAATGAAACAATTCATACTGATTATGTGGATTATGGAAGAAATTATGATACGACTTCTACTGATCCAGTTTTGAAGTATATTTCTCAATACTATTATAGATTTGGAAAATTGTTGATAGTGGATCCAGATACGGCTGATTATGTGTTTAATTTTCAATCGAAATATGATGTACGTATTGTACCTCCTAAACAGGAAGGAGATCATGTTGAGAGAGGATTAGAACTTTTGAAAGAGTTATTCCTGAATGGATATAGCGATCGGGTAAAACAGGAATTGTTCCCTTATGCGCTTATTTTGGCAGACACCATTGAAAATACTTTTACAGGTCAATACGTAAATATGTATACAGCAGATCGTTATATAGCTTTTCTAGTGAATGACCAAATGTTAAATAGAACGGAAAAAGACAAGGAGAAACTTTCTAGGGAATGGAATAATACTTTTCTGAATTATAGTATGGATAAAGCTGGTTGGGTTGTTCCAGAAAAATTTTATCTTTATTCTGAAACGGAATATGCTAAAAAGGAAAATTGGTGGATTCCTGTAAAGGGGGCTACAGAGAAAGATACGGCAGATATAAATATCGTTTGGGAAAGAGGCTATCCTACCGGGAATTGGACTTATTATTTTGATGATACTTATACGAATAAAATATGGGGATATGCGGTGTCTTCAAGTCGAGAAGGGTATCTGGAGAAATTCTTTGAATTTTTGTTTACGGCACCTCAAGAAACGATAAATAAGGCTATTGTTGATCATGAAAAATTAAGGAATGCACATGATGTTCTAGATCAAGCATTAAAAGATGATTTTGGGATTGATTATAGAACTATGATTTATGAAGCAAAGGATTAGTTATAGAAAGAATGTGAAAATAATTTTAGGAATAAGTTATGAAAAGAATATTATATGTAGTTATTTTACTATGTTTTAGTGTGAATTTTGTAAGTGCTTCTGATGGCTCGTGGGGAAAAAAGAAAAAAAAGAAGGATACTTCTGAAAAGGTTGAATCTAAAGATTCTACTTTGAAAGCATCTTCCGAGAGTGCGTACGAGAAGTTTATAAAAGATGCAGAGGTGAAGAGGGGAATGTTTAATGTGATTAAAAAGAAGGATAAGATTTATCTAGAGATTCCGAAAAAGTTAATGAGTCGGGATTTTTTAATCAGTTCACGAGTCTCTTCTACAAGTCGTACATGGCAAATAGACCCGGGTACGATAAACCGTACCCCGTTATTAATCACGTTCTCTTGTGATGATAATAAGGTATATATGCATTTCCCTCATTTGGAATACGTATGTAAAGAATCTTCGGAAATGTATGATGCTTATAAAAGGCATAGTAATCCACCTATTTGGAAAGCGTTTAAAATAGAAGTGATGGCGAAAGATTCTTCAAGTTGTGTGATAGATGCAACTCCTTTATTTTTATCATCTATTGCGGAGTTTTCTCCATTTCCGGATCTTCCTGCAGAAGTGCGTTCACTTGTTCCTTTTGGAGGTTCGTTCCAGGGTGATCGTTCTCGTATAGAAGAATTCAAGGCTTTCGAAGATAATATTATCGTGAAGAGTATGATGACTTACACGACGGATAAAGAAGGTCCTTTGACCACGATAGAGGCTCGTAATATCATTATCTTGCCGGAGATCCCGATGGTTCCCCGTTATGCGGATGAACGGATTGGCTTTTTTGAAGAGTCTCGTAAATTATTTGACGAATATCATGATCGTTTGCAACAATACGGGATTATCAATCGGTGGGATTTGCAACCGAAAGATATGGATAAGTACCTGGCTGGAGAGTTAGTAGAACCCGTGAAACCGATTGTTTGGTACGTGGACCCCGCAATTCCCGAGAAGTGGAGAAAATACGTGAAGTTGGGTATTGCCGACTGGAATATTGCTTTCGAGGCTATCGGTTTTAAGAACGCTATTGTCGTGAAAGATTACCCGACAGATGATCCGAATTTTGATCCGGATGATATTCATTATAATTGTTATCGTTTTGTGGCATCGACAAGAGAGAATTCAATGGGACCGTCGTGGATTGATCCCCGTTCGGGAGAAATTTTGTGTGGAGACGTGATTTCGTGGTACGGAGTGGTGACTTTGCTGAACAAGTGGAGAATGATCCAGACCGGGGCGGTAGATCCTTCCGTGCGTTGTCCCGTGATGACGGACGAGAATATGGGAGAAGCCATGCGTTACGTGGCGGCTCACGAGATCGGTCATACGTTAGGGTTAATGCATAATTTTGGTGCATCAGCGGCTTATCCGGTAGAGAAGTTGAGAGATCCGGAGTTTACTCAAAAATATGGGACAACCCCTTCGATCATGGATTACGCACGGTTTAACTATGTGGCACAGCCCGGAGATTTGAAGAAAGGTGTAAAGTTGACCCCTCCTCTGATTGGCGAGTATGATAAATTTGCTATTAAATACGGGTATCAGGTACTCCCGAACGTGAAGAGTGCGGATGATGAGAAAGAAATTTTGCGGGGATGGGTGAGAGAACAGATCGGAAATAAGATGTGTTTTTACGGGAAACAGGTGTTTCAATTTAATTTTGATCCTCGTTCCATGGCAGAGGATTTAGGGGATGATGTGGTGAAAGCAAATACTTATGGTCTTAAAAATCTGAAATACGTGGCGACTAATTTTGTGGATTGGATGACTGTAAATGATGAGGGGTATGCGGCTGTTGAAAGTACTTATAAGGAGATTATCGGTCAGTTCGTGCGGTTTATGGATCACGCTATGGTGAGTGTCGGGGGAATGTATATTAATCCGAAATATTATGGTGATCCGGAACCTCTTTACCAGTATGTTCCCAAGGCAAAACAGATCGCGGCGTTGAAGTTCGTGTTGAAGAATTTGAACGAGTTGCAGGACTGGATTATTAATGATAAGATTACCGCGATTATCGGCCCGACAGCCAAGCACTATGTGGCTCAAACGCAATTCTTCAACGAGATGTTGACCCGGGAGACGTTAGGGCGTTTGCAAATAAACGAGGTGGACGGAAAGAATGTATTCACGTTGGATGAATATCTGGGAATTATTTTTGACGAGATGTTTACCAAGAAAGCCGGTAATCTGCAGTTGGCAGATATGGCTTTCCAGAATTCTTTCGTGGAAAATCTGACCGGGTACATGGATAAAGGTGAGTTCAAGAGTGCCGGGAGTAATTCGTTGAGAGAATGGTTGAACGAGACAACTTGTAGTTGTCATGCCTATTGCGAGTCTCATCATAGTTTTGATGCAGTGGATGCTCTTGGTGAAATTGTGTTATCTCCGAGAATAGACAAGTCAAACAAGCGTCCGATCGTGATGAAATATTTGCGAAAAACATACAACACGGCCAAAAGTCGGATGAATACAGGAAATGATAAAACACGTGAACATTATCGATTGTTAGTGTTAAAATTGAATTATTTATTCGGTTAATTAATTTATAGAGATTTGTGTTTTTTTATCCCCGGGAGAGAGAAGGCTCCCGGGGATTCTTGTGTAATGGCTATGATAGCTAGTTTGTTATATGTTTGAATGAATTATGTTTGATGAGGGGGCAGGCGTCTTGTTAAAGAATAATTGTGAATTTCTTTTAGAATTTTGAAACAAAATGCACGCTTGTTTCGTACAACGGATTAAGTATATTTTTTTAATTTGAAGATATAATATATCTTTGTATCCATTTTAAGGATAATTAGTTGTGTGCTACAAGTGAAACATAATATCGTGTAAGTTAATGGGTATGACAGACGAGAAGAAAATTATTTTTTCCATGATGGGGGTGAGTAAAACGATACCACCTCAAAGAAAGATTATAAAGGATATTTATCTTTCCTTTTTTTACGGGGCAAAAATCGGGGTGATCGGTTTGAACGGTTCTGGAAAATCGACGTTATTGAAAATTATTGCCGGATTGGACCCGAATTACGAGGGTAAAGTGATTTGGTCGAAAGAGCATTCTATCGGGTATTTGCCTCAGGAGCCTCAGTTGGATGATTCCAAAACCGTGAAAGAGGTCGTGCAGGAGGGTGTTCAGGAGGTGATGGATTTGTTGAAGGAGTATGAGGAGGTGAACATGAAGTTTGCCGAACCGATGAGTGATGAGGAGATGGATAAGTTAATGACTCGTCAGGGAGAGTTGACGGAATTGATCGAACATCACGGCGGATGGGAGATTGACCAGAAGTTGGAGAGGGCTATGGATGCTTTGCGTTGTCCTGAACCGGATGCGGAAGTGAAGTTCCTTTCTGGGGGAGAACGTCGTCGGGTGGCCTTGTGTCGCTTGTTGTTGCAGGAACCGGATATTTTGTTGCTGGATGAGCCGACGAACCATTTGGATGCCGAGTCGGTGGAATGGTTGGAACAACACTTGCATCAATATTCCGGTACGGTTATTTGCGTGACGCATGATCGTTACTTCTTGGATAACGTGGCCGGTTGGATACTGGAACTAGACCGGGGTGAGGGAATTCCATGGGAAGGAAATTATTCTTCTTGGTTGGAACAGAAGGCAAAACGCTTGGAACAGGAGGAAAAACAGGCCAGCAAACGCCGGAAGACGCTGGAACGGGAGCTGGAATGGGTACGTATGGCTCCTAAGGCTCGTCAGGCAAAGAGTAAGGCTCGTTTGAAGGCTTATGACCGGATGATGGATGAGGACGTGAAGGAGAAAGAAGAAAAGCTCGAAATATTTATTCCGAATGGTCCTCGTTTGGGAAACAAGGTGATTGAGGCCGAGCATGTGGCGAAGGCTTTTGGGGATAAGGTGTTGTTCGATGATCTTGAATTTAAGTTGCCCCCGGCCGGAATTGTTGGGGTGATCGGCCCTAACGGAGCGGGAAAGACTACTTTGTTCCGTTTGATTATGGGCGTGGAGCAACCGGATAAGGGAACATTTGAAGTCGGACCGACCGTGAAGATTGCGTATATAGATCAACAGCATAAAGCAATAGACCCGGAGAAAACGGTTTATCAGGTGATTTCTGGGGGAAGTGATTTGATAAACTTGGGAGGACGGGAAGTGAATGCCCGGGCTTATGTTTCCAAATTTAACTTCTCCGGGACGGATCAGGAAAAGAAATGCGGGGTGTTGTCCGGTGGGGAGCGTAATCGCTTACACTTGGCTTTGGCATTAAAGGAGGATGCTAACGTGCTGTTGCTGGACGAGCCCACGAATGATATTGATGTGAACACGTTACGGGCCCTGGAAGAGGGATTGGAAAATTTTGCGGGCTGTGCCGTGGTCGTGTCGCATGATCGTTGGTTTCTGGATCGTATTGCAACTCATATCCTGGCTTTCGAGGGTGATTCTAAAGTGGTATATTTCGAGGGAAGTTACTCCGAATACGAGGAAAGTAAGAGAAAACGTTTGGGAGATGTTACTCCGAAACGTATACGTTATAAAAAATTAATCGGTTAAGATTATAAGGACGTGCCTAAGAAAAAAGAAAAAAAGATTGTAGATACCGGTTTCGTGCCGGGTATCTATAATTATTGCGACAGATGGTGTGAACGTTGTCCATTGCAGCTTCGTTGTATGAGTTACATGATGGGGAAGAAATTGAAGGAACGGACGAAAGTGAACTTGGGAGAGGAGATGCCGGATGATGACGAGTCGGCGTTAGCCCGTCTGAAAAATATTTTTGATTCTACTTTTGACGTGTTGCGAGAGTTGGCGGAGGAAAGAGGTATGGGGATAGAGGATATTTATTCCTCGGAGAAGGTGGACCGGGGATTCTGGGGGGAGGATTACGAGGATTTGGAAGATGAGGATGAAGAGGCGGTCAGGCAGATAGAACAGGAAGATCTTGTGAAATGTGACCGGATTTATAAGACTCTGGCCGAGAAATGCCAAGAGGGTATTTATCAATGGTTTGACGAGGCCAAGATAAAAGAAGGTGATGCTCCTAGAACGAAAGATGTCGGTGATGCGTTGTTGGAGGTAAATTGGTATCTGGATTTGATTCACTCCAAGATTAGGAGGGCGTTGTACGGGTATTATATCTATTCGGATAAGATTAATGCCACGCAGGAAGAGGATGATTATAATGGATCGGCGAAGGTAGCCTTGTTGGCTGTCGAGATTTCTCAAAATGCGTGGATGGTTTTGAGGGAGCGTTTGTCAAATTTTGAATCGAATATATCTCACTTGATCGTGATTTTGGAACAATTGGGGTTGGAGATTGATCACTTTTTTCCAAAAGCTCGTTATTTTAAGAGACCCGGTTTTGATTGTTAATATAAAAATGTAAATTGAGGTGGGGTGTTTGATGTTTAAATACCGTTTTTCTTTTACGAATCATCCGTGTACAGGGTGGAATTGAAAAACGGTATATTCGGGGGGAAATAATAACATAGTTGTGAGATAACCTGTTTTTCGAACGAGTGAAGTGTTCACTATTTTGTTAAAAATGTGATGTTGAATAAATCGGGATCGGCTATGAAATGTGCAAGTGAAATTTTCTAAATTTGATGTTATTGACAAAAATATTGAAAATGATTAGATGTGTATGAAAAAATCTCTATATTTGTAATCAAATAAACGAACGATTCTTAATATTATAAATCCTCTTATTCTTTTTTATTTACGTTTTTTGCTTAGTCATTCATACACATACCTTTATGACTAGGTGACTTTCCGTGATTATTTGTTTTTACCTTTCTTTTTTCGCTATCAAAAATCGTTGGTTTTTTGATAGCGTGAATGTATAAAAAGAGAGGTGTATATGTCTGTTTATAAGCTGTTTATTGTTTGGGTGTGTGGAATGTGCATTTTCGGATGTGCATCCAGTAAAAAGGTCGTTTATTTACAGGATATTAAAGTGGATAAGCGAGTTAAGGCGGCATGTGAGTATCGAACCGTGATTCATGTTGATGATTTATTGTCGATTATCGTGTCGTGTGATGACATTGAGGCTGCCTTACCATTCAATACCCCGATGATCGGTTTAGGGAAAGAAGTTACTTCGGGGAACCAGCAAGCAGCTTTAGGATACCTAGTTGATAAAGAAGGATATGTTGATTTTCCTGTTTTAGGTAAGTTGCAGGTGGATGGGATTTCTCGTAATGAATTGGCTGATATGTTAAAGGAGAAGTTGTCCGGTTATTTGAAGAACCCGATCGTGACGATTCAATTCCTGAATTTTAAGGTGACTGTTTTGGGTGAGGTGCGTAATCCCGGGAGTTACAAGGTGAACAGCGAGCGAATCTCTATTCTTGATGCCTTGGGAATGGCGGGTGATTTGCAAATTAATGCCAAGAGAAAGAACGTTTTGGTGATGCGGGAGGATGGGAATGAAAAGGTGTTTTCCCGTGTCGATCTAACTTCGAGCGAGTTGTTACATTCCCCGTTTTTCTATTTGCAGCAAAATGACGTGGTGTACGTTGAACCGAGCCGGGGGCGAATCGTGGGAGGCAACGCAGGAACTTTCTTACCTTATATATTATCAAGTGTATCCACTTTCGTAGCCGTGTTGGCTTTAATAATAAGATGATGACCGGAAAAGCTGGTTGCAACTATTTATGAATCTATAAAGTAACAATTTTATGAACGAGAATGTCAGTAGAGAAATACAGTCTGATCAGGAAGATGTCATTGACTTGGGTAAGTTGTTTTATAAGATTCTAGTCCGGTGGCGTTGGTTTATCATCTCGGTGCCGCTGTGTCTGGCGGCGGCACTATTTTATTGTTTAATCAGTACGCCGGTGTATGATATTCACGGGAAGGTGATGATTAGTGACACGAAAAAGGGTGAGTTGGGAACGAACGTGATGATGAAGGAGTTGGGATTGTCTCGGGCGGGGGATGTGTACGTGGAGAACGAAATGGTGGAATTGCAGTCGAAGAATTTGATGCGGGAGGTGGTTCGGGATTTGGAGTTAAATATACGTTATACCCAAGAATGTTTTTTCCGGGATCATGAACTTTATAATGATTCTCCCGTGAAGATATTGGTTGATCACCCGGAGGGTATAAAGGATACTTGCCTGTATATTCTTTTGACGGCAAATGAGGAAGTTGTCGTAACCGACCCGAAGGGGGAGGTGATTCGGCGAGGACATTTTTCGGAGAGTATTTCCATGGGGGATTACTGTATCTCCGTGGAAAGGAATGAGGACTACATGGGGCGTGAATTACGGGAAGTCCGGATTAATTTGGATTCGTATGAAACGGCCACGAAGGCTTTTTATAAAAAATTGAGTATCATGCCGCTGGAAAAAAATACGAATGCCGTGCGGATTACGTTGAAAGATCCGGTTCCGGTGCGGGGTGTCGAGTTGATACATGCTTTGGTGGATCGCTATAACCAGAACGGGGTGACGGATAAACAACAAGTTTCGGCCAAGACGGTGGAGTTTATTAATGCTCGCTTGCAGGTGATAAACGGGGAACTGGGGACGATAGAGAATGATGCCGAACATTTTAAGCGTACGAATAAGCTGACGGATCTGACATCTGATGCGGCTTTTGCCATGGAAAGGAAAAAACTGGCCGGAACGGAATTACTAAAGGCCCAAACGGAGTTGGACGTGGTGCGAAGTATTCGATTGCTGACGGAAAAGAACGAGGATGGGGAGTTCTCGTTATTGCCGGAGAATATGGGGTTGACGGATGACGGTTTGAACAACGCTCTTTCCCGTTACAATGAAATGATATTGCGGCGCGAGAAATTATTGTTGAGTGCTCGGGAGAATAACCCGATCGTGACGGGGTTGGATATGCAATTGCGAGGGGTGAAGAGTAGTATCCGTGAGGCCATCGGAAACGTGGAGAAGGGATTGATTATAAAGATCAAAGGGTTGGAACGGGAAAGTCTTTCGGTGGACGAACGATTGATTTCGGTACCCACGCAGGAGAAACAATACCGGGCAATAGCCCGCCAGCAGGAGTTGAAGGAGAATTTGTTTCTTTTTCTGATGCAAAAGCGGGAAGAGGCGGAAATTGCGAAACTGGTTTATGTACCGACAGCGAAGATTATCGAAGATCCGGATGCGGGGGAGGGGCCTGTAAGCCCGAAGAAATCGTTGATTTTGTTGTTGGGGTGCATGTTGGGCGTGTGTATACCCGTGGGGATTATTCTGGGAATGGATATGTTGGATTCGAAAGTGAGGAGTGTTGAGGATCTCGAACGAGTGGTTCGTTTGCCTTTGCTGGGGACTTTCCCGGAGGTAGGGAGTGGAAAAGTAAAGATTGGAGAAGAGGATTTTATTCAATCGGAATCGATGCAGTTGATCCGGGAGAAATTGAATTATATCCTTAAACAACAAAAGTCCCCGGTGATTATGGTGACCTCTACCATTCCCGGAGAGGGAAAATCAATGGTGGCGGCCCATTTGGCAAATGCTTATGCCAAGGCGGGGAAACGGGTGATTGTTGTCGGGTGTGATTTGCGGAATCCCAGTTTGCATAGTTTTCTTGATTTAAACCGTCAGGAGGGATTGTCCGCTTATTTGGCGGGATTGTGTGATGCTCCGGAACAGTTGATCGGGCAGATTAGCGAGAATCTTCACGTTTTGTTTGGGGGAGTTATACCGCCTAATCCGGTACAACTGATAGCTAGTTCCCAGATGCGAGAGTTGTTGGAGTATTTGAGAGAAAAGTATTCTTGTATTATTCTGGATACACCGCCTCTGGGTGTGCTGGCAGAAGGTTTTACTCTGAGTAAGTTGGCGGATGCCTGTGTTTACGTGGTGCGGGCTAATGTATTGAGAAAGGAATCGTTAAGATTATTGTCCGAGTTGGAAAAAGATAAACGGCTACCGGATTTAGGAGTTGTTCTTAACGGGGTAAAAGTTGAATCGGGCGGGTACGGATACGGTTATGTATACGGCTATCAATACAGTTACGGTAACGGAAATACGGATCGTAAAACTTCTTGATCATGTTGTTTTTCAATAGGCGTAAACGCTATTTTTTCGAGTATGAAGATGATATACATGCTCACGTTTTACCCGGTTTGGATGATGGGGTGAAGACGATGGATGAGGCCGTGATGATCGTGAAACGGATGGAACGGATGGGATTGAAACGATTGACGTGTACGCCCCACGTGGCTTACCCGGCTATGATAAATACACCGAAAGATGTGGAGAGTATGTTGTTCGTGTTGAAGTTGCGCTTGCAGGAGGAGGGTGTGCGTGTTGAGGTGGATTCCGGGGCGGAATACCGGATGGGGGAGTTTATGCTGGAGTTGTTGGAAAGGGGGGAAATCATGGCATCGAACCGGGGAGAAGTGTTGGTTGAGCATAGTTTTGTCGGGCCTTCCAATTACGTGGATGATATATTATTCGGTTTACAGGGACGAGGATTTTGTCCTGTGCTGGCGCATCCGGAACGGTATTCGTTTTACGCGAAGGATATTGTCCGGTATTGTGAGCGGTTTAAAGAAAAAGGTGGAAAGGTGCAGGTGAATATACTTTCATTTGCCGGATTCTATGGCAAAGAGGCTATGATGGGAGCTCGAAAATTGTGTAACGCCGCTTTGGCCGATTATTATGCCGGGGATATTCATAGCTTGCATCAAGAAATATTGATGGAAAAATATATAGGAGGAGCGTGGTAATTCTTTTTAGAATTGCTTTTTTTGAATGTTTTTTACGCTCCTCCGTTTCTTTTATTTGAATAGTTTATCCAAGCCTTTCAAGAGGTTGTTTTTTAATTCTTTACCGGCTTCTTTTTCTATTTTCTTCAATGCTTTAGACAAATCGGGGGTAATTGTCGGTTTATCCAGAGTACCACCAAGTTTGACATCAACGTCCAATGATTGAATGTTGTTGGCTCCGGGGATGGCTTTCAACACGTTGTCAATGTCTTTCCCGAAGTATTTCCGGGCAATGTTCATGGACATCGTGTAATCCATTTTGCCATCAACGGTTTGGCTGCCGGAGAAGGTGGTCGGGTTTCCTGCGATATTCGTGGTAAACGGTTCCACGATAATATTTCCTTGTTCAATCTTGAAGTCTATTTTCAAGTTGGAAATACTTAAACGGCTTAACTCGTCATTTTTCAACAGGCTGGCCAGTTGGGTCATGGCCGGATTGTCATTCAAGACAAATCCCTTGGTTGAGAGGCTACCGCCACCATTGGCCGTTGTCATGATCGGACTCATTTCTGTGTCCAGATCCGAGCTGAATTTCATGGTAGCGGATATTTTACCATTGCAGTTCATGGCAATCGGCAGGCTTTGTTTGATGAAAGAGAAAGCATTGTATGCCGAGTGAATGTCAATATCGGTAACCCGTAAATTCAAGTCCGCGGAAGGCTTGGCTGGGTTTGCCGTGTTGTAGGCCCCGTTCATGATCAGGTTCCCGTTCAGCATATCCATGCTTAGGTTCTTTAGTGTGGCGATACCACCAGATGTTTCGATGTTTCCTTTGACAGAATTTATCACGAGGCTATCGAACAAAATTTCTTTGATGTTCGTGCCGAAGGCCAGTTCGATGTTTTTCGGAATAGCCAGTACACTTGATGTTTCTTCTGCCGGGGCCGAACTTTGTGTTGTTGCAGCCTGCATCGTGTCGGCCTCGGAGGTCGTCATGTTTGCCATGAATTCATTCAAGTCGATTTTGTTGGAATTCAAGGTAAAGTTACCTTTTAAGGTCTGGTCCTTGAACACGTAGGGCAGGTAGTTGGCAAGATAACCGACTAGGGCGAAGTCTGAAGAGTTGATTTTTACTTTCAAATCTTTCAAGTTCAGTCGGGCGGGTGTGATGGTTACCTCTCCAGACGGAACAGAAATTCCGGCAGGGAAGTCCACATTCTTGAACAACACGTTTTGTAGGGCAATCTTACCGTTTGCCGTGAACTTTTCGTATTGTTCTTTCTCTATATATTGGTACTTCCCGTCAAAGGAGAGATCGGTTGTTAAGATACCATTTAACGTGATGTCTTTTAACGGTAAGGCTTTTTTCAAACTCTCGAAGTTAATAACGCCTTTCATGCCACCCTTTAATGTCGGGTCGTCTGGGTTAACTACAAGCAGGTTCATGCTGAACGGGTTGTTGGCAACCGTGAAGGTCAAAGTACTTAAATCTGCCTTGGTTTGTGCGATGGTTCCGCCGGGGTTGGTCACTGCCAGTTTCAGATTGATTTTTTCAACCGATTCGGGAAGGTCCGGGTACTTTAGATTTGCGTTCAGAATGTTGAAACGCAAGTCAAAAGCGGGAAGATGATTCTCGTAATATTCCCCTTTTGCGGATAGGCTGAGTTGGAATTCTCCGGAAGTTTTGACCCCCTCGATTTCTTTCTGGAAATCCTTGGGAATTAATGCTAACAGACTTTCAAATTTCGTGTCGGGTGCGTTCAGATTCAAGTCCATCGTGTATTTGTCGTCATCAATATCAATGTTTCCGGTTAAATCCAGTTTCAAGTCATTCAATGACATATCATTTTTCTTGATGTCGAATTGGAGTTCTTTCAAGTTGGCACCGATTTCGGCTTGCCAGTTGAAATCCGTGTTGTTTACCCACACGCTTTTACCTTGACGCAAATATATGTTTTTGAGTTTCAATAACACGTTTAGTATGGTGTTGGTCTCGGAAAGATTTCCTTGTAAGGCCATGTTCACGGCGTCGATCCGGGCAAATGTCTGAGCTTGTTCGTCTTGATAGTTTAACATTAGGTTACGCACTTCAATGTTGTTGAAAGCGATAGCAGTTTCCGAACCAGGCTCTTCTTTGGTTTCCACGGGTGTTTCTTCTGTTTTCATCTCTGTCGTGTCGGAAGGAACCATGATGTCCCAGTTGGCTTTTCCCTCAGCATTGACTTTGGGCATAAAATCACAATCTTTTAATAAAATGTTATTGATTATGATTTCTTTACCGGAAATTAAGGAACGTAAATTTACGGATGCTTCGAAAAGGGGAATGTTAATTAAAGTGTCCCGTATATTTGTTTCCTCCTTGGAAATAACCACGTTATCCAGAGAAACACTTAAGTTCGGGAAATTCTTGAACATACTTAAATGCACGTCCCCGATAGCCAATTCGGCTTGGATGTATTTTGAGGATTTCTCCTCGATTAGTCGTAGAATGTCACTTTTAAAAAAGACTGGGATAACCATCAGTGTGACAATAATTAGCACGATAATAATCGCTAGTGTTATAAATACTTTCTTCATACGCTATAAGTTATGTGTGTTGTTTGCGTTGTAAATGATAGTGTTGTAAATTATTTACGACAGGCTACCACATATTGTTTATACAAAGTTATACAAAATTATTTGAAGTAAGGTTTTATTTTTTTGAGTTTAAATGGTGGTAGAACTTTTTGGGATTCTAGGATGGAGTAGTTGATTTTACCGAATTTCCGTTTGGCATTGAAGATAAGTTGAACATCTTCATACTCTAGATAGGGATGATGTAGGACGGATTTAAAGCTCATGGTGTCCAGTTCTTTTTTCCGGATTAGAGCGGGATTCACGGAGAAGCAAGGAAGTAATGAATCTATATTCAGGTATTGGAATTTGATTTCCCCAAGCTGACGTGTAGAGTGGAAACCGCCCAATTGTTCCCGGTAACGCAGAATTTTTTTTGCGTAATATGGTCCAATGCCCCGGACGCCGATCAATGTCGTGCTGTCTGCTGAATTGAGTTCAATGACGAGATGTTTGAGGGGAACTGGTTGTGTCGTATCAGAAAGTCGGGAATAGGGAATCAAGAAAATCGGGCATTCACTCTTGTGAATGGTTTGTGGCAGAACGAATAATGCCATGGTAAGAATGCCCAGTGTGATAATTCCTTTTTTCTCCGATTTCCTGATAAACATGTGGTTGTGATTTAAGCTATATAAACGCCATCACAAGTTATGAAACTTTTTCTAAATAATAGCTATGTAGTGGTAATTATTTTACATGAATTATTCGATTGCTTTTGATGTCGTAGAATGATTTCGGAAGCATATTAAAGGCGGGAGCTGTCTCAATGCTTCTTCCTTTTGCCTGCCTTCTTTGTGTTCCGGAAATTAAAGCTAAAGCCTCTGCGAGTAAAGGTTCGTTTGCATCGCCCAGTTGGATACCGTTGAAAAGATCTTCATTGACTTCGTGTTGGGGAATCATGCCTTCCAGGGAGCTCGGGTACCCGTTGATATTGGAGAAGCGGGAGCATACAGGGAATATTAACCAGTTGGCCAATTCTTCATCGGCAACCATTTTTCCATTCTCTTCGTATTGAGGGGAGAACGAATACATGGTGACGTATTTCCCATAAGTTTGGGTTCCCACGAGTTCAACGTCCATAAAGGCTTTGAGACAGGCAATCGTGTACTCGGAGGCTGAAATTGTTTCACGAGTGGTCAAAATATATATTTTTTTGGAAGGTAAATCCAAGTTACAATTAGTTTCCACGAAGAATCTGTTAAGTAAACCATCGTATTGGGGATCACTTTCAAATATCTTTTGGCAAGGAGTGTTCCATGTTTCTTTAGAAAGAAGTGTACCTTCTATGGCTTTTTCTTTGGGAACGATCGCACTACACAAGAATGTGGATGCTTCATCATCACCTCCGTGATTATATCTGAGGTCGAGTACAAGATCGGTGATTCCGACTTCCTTGAACTCGTTGAATGCTTTTACGATGCTGGAGTTAAATGTTTTCGAGAAGTGGGTGTACATGAGGTAACCGATTTTATGATTTCCCCGTTCGAAGAGTTTGGTGATAAGAACGGGATCTGTGTTCATCTTCCGTGAGGTGATAGTGACTGTTTGGCCCGTGGGACCTATGGCGTCCCCTACTCGTTTCCCCATGCCCAGGTTGAGTGTTCCGGGGAGGGTGAGTTTGTTGAGGTCATTTTGCGTGAGAGTTTGTGAGTTTAGTTTTACGATGATATCTCCTCGTTTCAGTTTTTCGGCGGCAGGAGAACCGGGATAGACATATTGGACGATGGCGAAACATTCACTGCTGTTATTGAATCGTCCGTAAGCAAGTCCGTAACCGTAAGTTTCACCTGTTCCTGCCATTTCTTCTAGAAGTCCGTTGGCATCATCAGTGATCAGGGACCATTTGTCTTTGGAGGAAAGGAGGGCCTTGAAATATTCTTTCGGGTCTTTTTTTGATTCTGGTTTAATGTTCGGTATTTCGTCATACCACAAGTAGAATGTAGATAAATTGCTCTGAATGAATTGATTCATTCGTGTGGCTAATTCATCGTCTTCCGAGTGATTGTTATCTTTCTCACAGGAAACTAAAAGAGATAGCACAAGGAATAAAGAAAATAGAATTTTTGATGTATTCATGAATGATTTTTTTGTGATTGTTTGGTAAAATAAGTAAAATATACCGACAATTCCTATCTTTTGTCCGAATTTATGGCGAGGAAACGGGAGACTCAATTAAATCATAATGAAGTTTTTACTCTTTTCATGAAAAAAATGCGTGAAAATAATTCGAAATAAATTTGTGAGAGAAACAAAAAGATATACCTTTGCAACCGCAATTGAGAAACACAATTGAAGGATTCAGTAGCTCAGCCGGTAGAGCACAACACTTTTAATGTTGGGGTCCTGGGTTCGAGTCCCAGCTGGATCACGGAAGGCGATTACGAAAGTAGTCGCTTTTTTGCTAGTAACCATTATTCCTTTTTCAACATTTCTAATCAGTGGCGGGTCATTACACGTGAAGGAGATATATAAAAAACGAAACCTCAACCCGGGTAACACGTGGATTATATTACCAGACTTCCTAATTCCCCTCACGCTCATATCTTTATTCTATTCTAAATAACTCTATAATAAAACAAAAATCGCCGTAATCGGCATAATTATCAGTAAAAATCAACCGAAAGGAAGTAAAAAATGAAGAAGTTTGTAACTCATTCGGCTCTCTCTTGTTCCTCCTGAGTACATTACGTAGTATAGAGGAAGAATATGAAAACGAAATTGATATTTCGTGAAAAAAGGAGGAAGTTTTTTTGAAAAACATGTGAACAAAAAAGGCCGCATACTCCACAAATTTTGATTGACTTTCGGCGGAAAAGCTGTTATACTTTGGATAGTGTAATAAACAATGTCAATGTCTCACAGGTTTTCTTTGTAAGTCATTCTTTGGGTGGTTTACAGGACCTGTGTTTTTTTGTATGGCGTTTACGAACACAATCTTTATTTTTATATGGAGGTACCACAATGAACAACGGTACAGTCAAATGGTTTAACGCAGAAAAGGGCTACGGCTTCATCTCCAACGATGAGGGCGGCGAGGACGTATTCGTACATTTCTCCGCAATTCAGGGCGACGGCTTCAAGACGCTGAACGAAGGCCAGAAGGTCACCTTTGAGACCGAGACCGACCCG